>Ga0206682_10002652_pt1 | contig 16023 bp, 11 predicted proteins | sample M240m12015metaG_FD_155444 | JGI IMG/M metagenome (GOLD analysis project Ga0206682, IMG submission 155444) | Ammonia-oxidizing marine archaeal communities from Monterey Bay, California, United States - M2 40m 12015 | ecosystem: Environmental > Aquatic > Marine > Intertidal zone | place: USA... | reverse complement strand
ATAGGGAGTCCTTCGTCATTTTATGAAACGAATGATATAGAAATAGCGATAGATAATTCTATTTGGATAGGTTCTGATGATAATATTTATGGGAACGGTGGAGGAACGATTTTAAAGTCTACCAATGGAAGTGTTTTTTCTGTTCAGCATACGATAAGTGATGCAGCTAGAACCGAAATAGCGCTTTCTGCTTTGGACAATGATAAGTTATATGTCTTGGCAGAGGGAAACAATGCAACCCCAATCATTATGCAAAAAACAGAAGATGCTTTTGCAACGATGGTTGAGATGACTTTACCTAATGATGCAGACAACGGTATTCCTTCAAATGACTTTACAAGAGGACAAGCTGATTATGATTTAGTCCTTGAGCTAGACCCTACGAATGATGATATCTTATATGCTGGTGGTATTGATTTATTCAGATCCTCAGACAACGGTACAACTTGGGTTCAAATGTCTAAATGGTCCAATAATAATAAGTTAAGGACTAAAAATATCCCTTTAGTTCATGCAGATCAACACGCGTTGGTATTTCATCCAACAGATTCAGACAAGGCAATTATTGGGAATGATGGAGGTGTTTTCTTTGCTTCCTCACTAAGTGAAGCAGTACAAAGTAACATCCCAAATAATTCTATTGAGGCTAGAAATAAAGACTATAACACCATGCAATTTTATAATGGAGCAATCGCCCAAGATATTACTTCTGATGTTATAATCGCTGGGTCGCAGGACAATGGAACACAATTTATAAATGGTGCTACAAAAGCCCCTTCAAATCCAGCAGTTCAAGTCTATGGAGGAGATGGTGCATACACATTTATAGACAAAGATGGTGAGTATATGATTGTGTCTTATGTTTATAACAACAAAGCGATGTTAGAACTGCCTTATACAGGTGCAGGGAAAACACTTGATAACGATCAAACTACGGGGAGTTTTATCAATCCACAGGATCTGGATGATAATTTAGATATTTTATATTCTAATGCACACAGTAGTTCTCAAGATTTTGACAGTATTGTAAGATATCAAGGAATCAAATCGTCGGAAGTTTTAATTAAAGATAGAATTGGGAGTTCCCTTTTAGACAATAGAGCTACAGTAGTCAAAGTTTCTCCATTTGAGACATCGTCAACCACCCTATTTTTAGGCTTAGCAAATGGAAAATTACTGAAGGTTGAAAATGCCAATTCTGAAAATCCAATATGGAGAAGTATTAAAAGGTTCAATGGTTCCATTTCGTCTATTCGTTTTGGGAATGATGAAAATGAAATTTTAGTAACGTTTCATAATTATGGTGTAAAAAGTATTTGGTATTCTAACGATAGTGGATTATCATGGATGGACAAAGAAGGGGATTTCCCAGACATTCCTGTAAAAGATATTTTAATGAATCCTTTAAATAATGACGAAGTTATTATTGCGACTGAACTAGGGATTTGGACAGCCAATAATTTTAAGGATGCATCTCCTTCATGGGTGCAGGCTAACAATGGAATGTCTAGTGTAAAAGTAACTTCTTTAGAGTTAAGAATAGAAGACAATACGGTATTGGCTACTACTTATGGGAGAGGAATGTTTACCGGAAAGTTTACCACTGCAACAGCTTCTGTAGACGCTGTTTTAACAGAGGGTAAAACGGTAAGCATTTATCCAACAGTATCTAAAGGAGACTTTACAATTTCTGCCAAAAATACATTAGGGGCTACAAAAGCAATTATTTTTGACATCAATGGGAAACAAGTTTATGAGAAGACGATTGATTTTACAACAACCAATAAACAAAAATTTTCGGTCAATTTAAAATCTGGAATTTACATGGTCAATTTAACGGATCAGAACAATGTGAAAAGTTCAAATAAAATTATTATTGAACAGTAAAAATTGTTTACTTCAATATAAAAAAAGACACGAATTTAAGTGTCTTTTTTTATGCAAGATTTTTGAAAACTTTAGAGAGAGAAAAGGCATCTAACCCAATTTGTTTATGAAGTTCAAAAATACTTCCATGCGGGATAAATTCATCAGGAATTCCTAGGACTGTTATATTATTCTGATACTTGTTTTCTGAGGCAAATTCCAAAATAGCAGAACCAAATCCACCTTTAATAATTCCGTCTTCAACGGTAATTACGGTTTGATATTTTTGAAAAACACGATGGAGGAGTTGTTCATCCAATGGTTTTACAAAACGCATGTCGTACTGTGCATAATTCGATTTAATATCAATCAGTTCCAGGGCATCAGATATATTTTTTGCAATTGTTCCAACAGACAAAATAGCGATATTGTCGCCTTCCTGTATACAAATTCCTTTCCCTATTTCAATTTTGTTAAAAGGTTTTTCCCAATCAATAATTTTTCCAAAACCTCTTGGATATCGAATTGCAATTGGATTGTCTAAGCCTAGTTGAGCAGTGTATAAAATATTTCTTAATTCAATTTCATTGCTAGGTGCAAAAATAATAAGATTTGGAATACACCTTAGATAAGCAATATCAAAAACTCCATGATGTGTGGCTCCGTCTTCGCCAACGATACCGGCTCTGTCTAAACAAAAAATTACTGGTAAGTTTTGCAAAGCAACATCATGAATTATCTGATCGTATGCACGCTGTAAAAATGTAGAATAAATATTACAAAAGGGCACGATGCCTTGAGTGGCCATTCCTGCAGCGAGCGTAACAGCATGTTGTTCTGCAATTCCAACGTCGAAGGTTCTTTTTGGGTATTTTTCCATCAAAAATTTTAACGAACTTCCTGTTAACATGGCAGGTGTAATCCCAACAATTTTATCATTTTGATCTGCTAATTCAACAATTGTTTTTCCAAAAACATCTTGGTATTTTGTGTATAAATTAAGGTCTTTTGTGACTCTTTCTCCAGATTTTTTATCAAATTTTCCAGGGGCATGATAGGTTACTTGATCTTCTTCCGCTTGCTGTAATCCTTTGCCTTTTGTGGTAATTACATGTAAAAATTTAGGACCTTTGATCGTTTTTAATCGTTCTAATTCAGATAAAATTTTTGGTAAATCATGGCCATTAATTGGACCGGAATATTCAAAATTTAATGCTTTTATAATATTGTTTTGAGCAGCCAATTTTTTATCATTTTTAACTTTCGTCAAGTATTCTTTTAAAGCACCAACCGAAGGGTCAATTCCGATGGCATTGTCATTTAAAATAATGAGTAGATTTGCCTCAGAAACCCCCGCATGATTTAACGCTTCAAATGCCATTCCACTGGCAATAGAAGCATCTCCAATAACAGCAATATGTTGTTTCTCTGTTGCTCCTTTCAGGCGAGATGCAATCGCCATTCCTAGGGCTGCAGAGATAGAAGTTGATGAATGTCCAACTCCAAAAGCATCAAAATTGCTTTCTTTTCTTGAAGGAAAACCTGCGACACCATCAAATTGTCTATTGGTGTGAAAAACCTCTTTTCTTCCGGTCAAAATTTTATGCCCATATGCTTGATGTCCAACATCCCAAACTAATAAATCGGTAGGGGTGTCAAATAGATAATGCAAAGCAATGGTTAATTCTACGACTCCTAAGCTTGCTCCTAAATGCCCTTCTTTCGTAGCAATGATATCAATAATAAATTCTCTCAACTCTTTTGCTAGTTGAGGTAATTGTTCTGGATTCAATTTTCTTAAACCAGAAGGATCTGATATGCCGTTTAACAATTTTGTCATCTCTTTGCAAAAATACAATTTAACTTTTTGTGTCTGTAAAAAGAACTCTAAAGAATTTCGATTTTATCGTAAATAAATTACTTAAATTTACTTGATCAATATAAATAGTAGATGATACAGCCCTTTGACGATGTTTATTTTATGAAAAAAGCGTTACAAGAAGCAACAAAAGCTTTTGACAAAGGGGAAGTTCCTGTTGGAGCAATTATTGTCTATAAAAATCAAATTATTGCAAGAGCTTCTAATTTAACAGAAACATTAAACGATGTAACTGCACATGCAGAAATGCAAGCTTTTACAGCAGCTTCAGATTTTTTAGGTGCAAAATATTTGATAGATTGTGTGTTGTATGTTACTTTAGAACCCTGTCAAATGTGCGCAGGAGCAAGTTATTGGGCTCAGATTGGTAAGATTGTATACGGCGCTTCAGAATTAGAAAGAGGATTTTTAAAATTAAAAACAAGGCTACATCCCAAAACAAAAGTTGTTGGAGGAATTTTAGAAAATGAATGTTCTCAGCTTTTAAAACGATTTTTTATAGAAAAACGCAATTTGAATTAATTGCATAAATTCTTAAAAAAAGGAAGTTAGGTCTTTTTATAAAAGGCTTATATATAATGATTATACTTTTTTAATCACGTTTGTAACAATTCCCCAAATAACAAAATCATTATCTTCAGTAATATTTATAATCGGATAGTTAGGGTTCTCTGGTTGTAGCCAGACTTTATTTTTTTCTACTCGTAACCGTTTTACAGTAAATTCGCCATCTAAAAAGCAAACAGCGATTTTGTTATTTGTAGGCTCTAAACTCCTATCGATAACTAATAAATCATTGTCATCTAAACCAGCATCAATCATAGATTGACCTTTTACTTTTGCAAAAAAAGTAGCATCTTTATTTTGAATTAATTCGTCATCTAGAGAGATTCTTGTTTCTCTAAAGTCGTCTGCAGGTGATGGGAAACCTGCAGAAATTCCAACATCAATCAAAACAGCCCCCTTCCCAGAAGATATTTTTGGAGTAAAAAAAGTAAGTGTCTTAGAAGTTATCATTTGCATGCAAATTATAACTTTTATTTAGATATTAATAATATTATTTTACAATTATAATATCATTGATATTTGTAGTAAACTTAGCAGACAACCTTTTTTGACGCATTTTCCAAGTGCGTTTTAAATCTTGATTCCCCAGCTTGATTTTATCGCCTTTAAATTTTTTATTTAAGTTGTCTATAGCGGTCATTAAGGGTTTGTGTTTAGGGTTTTCCTGAGTAAATAAATTTAATTGAAAATTATCATTAGGGACTAACCCTGTAACAATTACTCCTGCTTTTTTATATTTAATTCCAGGTTTAAAAATAGTTTTCACAGCTTTAATAGCGGCATTTGCAATCTCTAAAGTAGAATCTGTAGGATAGGAAAAAATAACGCTTGTACTTTCTCTGTGTTGTTGTGAGTTTTTTTGAAAACGATCGCTAGAAAGTTTTACAACTAACATATGGCAGCTCGATTCCTGCTTTCGTAATTTTTCTGCACACCTCGTAGCAAAGGTAGAAATACGTTCTTTTATATTTTCAAGATCACTGTAAGTGTTCTCAAAACTACGAGTAGTTGCAATCATTTTCTTTGAGCTAATTTCTTCTAATGGTATTTTAGAAATGCCTTGTAAATCTTTCTGTAATCGCCATTCTACAATAGAAAAATTTTTTAGAATCCAACTACTTGGAAGCTGTGTAAAATCCCAAGCAGTTACGCATCCTTTTTCTTGTAATCGTTTTTTTAAACGACTTCCAATTCCCCATACATTTCCAATTTTAGTCCATTTTAAAGCTTTAATTCTATTTTCTTCAGAATCAATTACACAGATCCCTTTAGACTGTTTTAAGTTAGAACGTGCAATTTTGTTGGCAATTTTACAGAGCGCTTTTGTAGGTGCGATTCCCACACAAGTTGGGATTCCTGTCCATTTTAAAACTCTACTCCTCATGGTTGTTCCATATTCATAGAGATTGTAATTTTCAAAACCGATTAGTTTCAAAAAAGATTCGTCAATAGAATAAACTTCTACTTCTGGAGAAAAACCTGCTAAAATATTCATAACCCTTGTACTCATATCTCCATACAAAGGATAGTTAGAAGATAAAACACTAATACCATTTTCTTTGCAAAACGTTTCCCATTTAAAAATTGGGGCGCCAAAAGGCAATTGTAATTTTTTGGCTTCATCACTCATAGAAATAACACAGCCATCGTTATTGCTTAAAATAGCAACTGGTTTTCCTTGTAAATTAGGGTTGAAAACCCGTTCACAAGAGGCATAAAAGTTATTACAATCTATAAGTGCAAACATGAAAGTAAAGATAGTAGGAAAGACTTAATAAAAAGCTCTTTTTTTCAACATAGATTTATAAAAAAACATTCTTCAAGAGATCTTATTGTAAGCACTTTTTAGCTTTTTAATTACAGCTGCCATTTCTACGGTATTTAGATGTCCAAAACCAAAGCGAATTGCACAGGTGTTTTTATCCTGATAAAGGACTGTTTTTGGTAGAAATAAATCATTTTTTTGAGCCTCTTGAGCTAATTTTACTAAAGATATTTTGGGTTCAAATTGTAGCCAGATTGCCAGTCCACCAACTGGGATGGTCCAATGTGCAATATCTGTAAAACAACTAGTAAGGAGTTTGCATAAACAATCTCGTCTTTGTTTATAGGTTACAATATTTTTTTTCATGAGACGATAAATTTCACCTTCATTAATTAATTCTGACAGCATTTGCTCCTGTATCAAATCACCTTGTTTGTCTAGTAGTTGCAAATAATTCTTTGCTTCTGATATCAGATTTTCTGGAGCTACTACAAAACCTGTCTGAAAACTTGGGAATAATGATTGCCCTAATTTCCCTAAATAGATGACCATGCCGTTCGCATCTGCGGTTGCCATGGGTAACATTGCAGAGCTTTCAAATTGAAAATCGTAATCGTAATCATCTTCAATAATAGCAAATTCATAATCTTTGGCAAGTTGAAGTAATTCTAATCGACGTTCTGCACTTAAGGTTACTGATGTTGGATAGTCTCTGTGTGCACACACATACACAACTCTAATACTTCGTTTTGTAAAATGGGTTTTTATATATTCAATATTTAACCCATTATCATCCACAGGAATTGTTTTAATAGTTGCACCTGCTTGTTGAAAAATCATGTTAGCGGCATAATTACTTAAATTACCAACTAATACGATATCGTTTTGCTTTATTAATAATTGAGATACAATGTACAAACTCATTTCTGTACTTCGGGTACTCATTAAGTTATTTGGTTGTATGTGAAACCCTCTAGTAGCATTTAGATAATTACATAGTTGAGTTTCAAATAAAGAATAAGAAAATTCATTGGGTCTGTTCCATTTTTTTAGTAATGGTTTTCGTTTCATGGCAGCACTGTACCATCTTGTAAACTGGTGTACAGGGTGTAGTCGTAAATCAGGTTTTCCGTCGTTAATGGTGAACGTAGCATTTGTAAACGGAATAGTCGATGCTAAATGAAATGATTCTTGAAAAGGGAATCCTGTTGTTTTGGCAGCGCTATATGCGTCATTTATTTTTTGAGAAGCTGCTTTTATTTTTACTGTTTTCCCCTTTGGTTCTAGAACAAATGTACCTTTATTTGGAATGATTTCCACCCATCCTTGAGAGGCCAACTCCTCGTAGATTGCCACGGCTGTATTTCTATGAATGCATAAGATCTGTCCTAACACACGGGTTCCTGGGAGCATGGTTCCTTTGGTTAAATAGCCTCGTTGTATTGCATTTACAATTTGCTGTGAAACTTGGATGTATACAGGTTGAGGAGCCGATTTATTAAAATCAATGAGTTGTTTAAACAATGTATTAACCGGACTATCTATCATTTTAAAACTGGACTAGTTTAATCGTCCGGAAAGTTACGATTTTTGTAGCGTTTTTAAATTAAAATAACAATTAAAATGATGCGAAGTAAATTATTAATTAGTACATTTTTATTATTGCAGATTACTTTGTTTTCTCAAGAGAAAAAGCAGGTACAACAGTTAGATACGATTTTAATAAAATCTACTAGAATAGACTTGCCTTTTAAAGATAATTCTAGAACTATAAACATAATCACTTCTAAAACTATAGAAAATAGTGCTGCAACAAATGTAGCAGATTTGTTACAACAAGTTGCAGGGGTAGATATCAGAAGACGAGGAACTGCCGGTAGTCAAGCAGATTTATATATTAGAGGAGGAGGTTTTGATCAAACACTGTTATTAATTGATGGTGTAAAAATGGATGATGCACAGACTGGCCATCACACGATGAATGCGGCTTTGCCTATAGAAGTTATTGAACGTATAGAGATTATAAAAGGTCCTGCAGCCAGGGTTTTTGGACAAAATGCATTTACGGGAGCGATTAATATTGTGACTAAAAAGAAATTATCAGATACTGTTGCTGTACATATTGAAAAAGGTTCTTTTGGACAGTTAAATGGTTCTGTAACTGCTGGGAAGGAGTTTGAAAACTCATCAGTAATAGCGCATGTGGGGGTATTAACTTCAGACGGTTATCGATATAATTCAGATTATCAAAATAATAACTATTTACTAAAAGGAGTTTTCAACAGAAAACAACAACCTATTGAGGTAATTGCTACTTTTTTTGATAGAAAATTTGGCGCAAACGGATTCTATGCCAGTGCAACAGCTACAGAACAATATGAAGAAACCCAGAGCAGTTTATTGGGCATTTCTAGTACTTTTAAAACTGAAAAACTTAAAATTACCCCACGGATTTATTGGAAAAGAGGTCAAGATGATTATGTTTATATAAGGGATAATCCGAGTGTTTATAGAAATTTACACATTACGAATAAGGTAGGGATAGAAACAAATGTTTCTTATAGATCAGATATTGGTATTACAGGTTTTGGAATCGATATTTCTAGAGTTTTTATAAGTAGTAATAATTTAGGAAATAGAAATAGAACCATGGCAAATTTGTTTTTAGAACATCGTTTTAAATTATGGAATGAGAAGTTAGACATCACTCCAGGAGTTGCGGTTACGTACTTTTCTGATTTTAAATTCCATGCTTATCCAGGGGTAGACATAGGGTATCAATTATCAGATCATATAAAAGCATATGGGAATATAGGAGTCACTTACAGAATACCAACCTATACAGATTTATATTATAATGATAGAAATACCATTGGGAATGCTAACTTAAAACCAGAAGAAGCGTTTTCTCAAGAAATAGGATTGAAATATAATTCAGGAAATTATACATCTTCGATTGCAATATTTAATAGAGATGCTAGTAATTTAATTGATTTTATTAGACCAGATGTAGACTCAAAGTATGTGGCTACAAATATTGCAAAAGTAAATACACAGGGAGTTGAGTTTGAAGGGGCTTATAATTTTAAAGTAAGTAGTTTTAATCAAACAGTAACTGTTGGATATTCGTATTTAAATGATGATATCTTAGCTCAAAACAAAGAGCTATCTCGCTATTCTTTGAATACATTAAAACATCAGTTTACCTCCCGTTTTAGCTCTCAGTTCTTTAAAAACATCAGACAAAATATTATTTATAAACATGCAGAGCGTACAGTAGGGACAAGCTATAATGTTTGGGATACCTCTGTAATTGTAGATTTTGATCCATTCAGTTTTTCGGTTACTGCCAACAATATTTTTGATGCAGAATATATTGAAGCAGGTTTTGTACCCATGCCACCAAGTTCGCTCTTAGTTGGAATGCGGTTCCGATTTTAGCAACTAAATTAGGAGAGTTTAGAATGCCTCGAAATCTTTTTTCGAGGCATTTTTATTGGATATTTTTTATGTAAAAAGTTTAAAAAGATCATTTCCATTTGCAAAAAGCAACAGCGCAATTAATAGTAAAAAGCCAGTTATTTGGGCATATTCTAAAAACTTATCTCCAGGTTTTTTACCAGTAATCATTTCCCAGAGAGTAAATACTACGTGACCTCCGTCTAGGGCAGGTATTGGGAGTAAGTTCATAAACCCTAACATGATCGATAAGAAAGCGGTAATATTCCAGAAAGATTCTGCACTCCATTCAGAAGGGAAAACACTTCCAATAGAAATAAAACCACCTAGCCCCTTGTAGGCTCCTGTACTAGGATTAAAAATCTTCTTTAATTGTTTTACGTAATCTGTTAATGTTTTCCAGGATTTGTTCCATCCAGCAGGAATTGCTTCTGCAAAACTATAGTCGATATCTGCAAATGTATAGTAACCTAGTTTTTCTAAATCTTTAAAATTTAATTGTCCTAAACCAACACCTAATTTCCCTTGTTCGGTAACTTTTACCGACACTTCTTTTGTTTCAGAGGCTCTTTTTACGGTTACTGTAATCTCTTGGTTTTTAAATTTATCCAATTCATGCTGAGCTTCATCAAAGTATTTTATCGAATTTCCATTGATAGCAATAATAATGTCTTTTGGTTGTAAATCTGCATTTGTATTGGGAGAGTCTTCAGAAATTCCTGCAATCGTGTAAGGGTATCTAGGGAGTAAAATAGCCCCTGCACTTTTATCTCTATCAACTAATTGAGAAATAAAATTTTCAGGAATTACTTTATCAATAACAATTCCGTTTCTTTCAATTTGAAAATTATTTCCAGTTATAAAACCTGGGATTAATTCATTGAACTTTTTAATTCTTTCTCCGTCAATAGTAAGAACTTTATCACCTGTTTGAATCCCTAAATTAATTGCTAAAGAATCTTGAACCCATACTCCATCTTTTACATTTTCGTTGGGCAGAAACTTTTCACCATACGCATACATTAACATGGTGTAAATAAAAATACCCAAGATAAAGTTTACAAATACCCCTCCAAGCATTATAATTAAGCGTTGCCAGGCAGGCTTAGTTCGAAATTCCCATGGTTGGGGTGGTAAGGCCATTTGCTCAGTATCCATGCTTTCATCAATCATTCCAGATATTTTCACATATCCTCCAAGTGGAATCCAGCCAATTCCATAGACAGTTTCTCCAATTTTTTTCTTGAAGAGAGAGAACTTATAATCGAAGAACAAGTAAAATTTTTCCACTCTAGTTTTAAATAACTTTGCGGGGATAAAATGCCCTAGTTCGTGCAAAACAATAAGAAGAGATAAACTTAAAATAAATTGTGATGCTTTTATTAGTATTTCCATTGAATTTTAAATCATAATTAAAGTAGGCGCAAATGTACGTTTTAAAAGAGAGTTTAAAAAGTACAAATTGTACTACCTTTTTATTTTAACACTAATTTGACAGTGTTTTTGTTTTTGGTTGTTTTTGTAAGGCATTTTTTAGTCGTAAATTTGTAAAAATAAAAATGGATTTATGGATTTTAATTTTTTTAAAAAATCGACTTCAACACTTATTTTTTTAGCTATTTTTTCGGGAATTGCCATTCCTGTTTTTTATCATTTGTTGAAAGTTGAAAATCGTCTCAAAATTTATAATCCTTCAGATGTAAATCCAAGATTGGTAGATGAGAGTATTTTGCATGTTCAAAAAAATCATACAATTGCAGATTTTAAATTGATCAATCAAAACGGTAACACCGTTACAAATAAAGATTATGAAGGGAAAATTTATATTGCCGATTTCTTTTTTACTCGCTGTCAAAATATTTGTGTTGCTATGGCCTATAATATGAGTGAACTGCAAGAGTTTTATAAAAATGATACTGAGATAATGTTTTTATCTCATTCAGTAACTCCTTTAATAGATAGTGTAACTGTTTTAAAAGAATATGCCATAAAAAAAGGAGTGATAGACAAAAAATGGAATGTTACTACAGGGGTGAAAAAACATATTTACGAGTTGGCTAGGAAAAGTTATTTTGCTGTTTTAGATGAAGGAAATGGAGATGAAAACGATTTTATTCACACAGAACAATTCATCTTAGTAGATAAAAACAGACGTATTCGGGGGTATTATGACGGAACAAACGACGAAGAGATGGTCAAATTAAAAGAGGATGTTGTTTTTTTAAAAGAAGAATATGCTTCAAAATAACTTGTTTAGAACTATTCTAAATTCCTATCTTTGTGGTCCAAACAATATTCATTGAGCACAATTGCAACATTACAAAAAGGAGAAATTGGATATATCTCTGAAGAATCGTTAGATTTTATTCCTTTAAAATTACTTGAAATGGGTTGTTTACCAGGTGCAGAGGTAGAATTAGTTCAAATTGCACCTCTAAAAGACCCCTTATACATCTGTGTAAATGGAAGTCATTTGGCTATTAGAGAAGAAACAGCTTCTAAAATTCAAATCCTAAAAGTTAATCATTAGATGTCTAAAAACGATATAAAAGTTGCTTTAATAGGAAATCCTAATACAGGGAAAACCTCTCTTTTTAATCAACTAACTGGTTTGAATCAAAAGGTGGGGAATTACCCTGGGGTAACCGTTGACAAAAAAGAGGGTTTAAGTAAGTTGTCTTCTACACAAAATGCAGTGATCACTGATTTGCCAGGAACATATAGTATAAATCCAACTTCTATAGACGAAAGTATTGTTTTAAAGACCTTGTTAAAAAAGGATATTAAAGAATCTCCAGATGTGATTTTAGTGGTTGCAGATGTAGAAAATTTAAAAAGAAACTTACTGCTGTTCTCTCAAATTAAAGATTTAGAGATTCCAACTGTTTTGGCCATCAATATGGTTGATCAAATGAATAGAAAAGGAATCACCATTGATTTATCGTTGTTAAAGAAACAATTAAATACCGAAGTTGTTTTAATTAGTGCAAGAAAAAATGAGGGGATCAATGATGTAAAAGCTGCAATTATTCGTTGTCATGTGGCGGCAAAAGCATCTCCTTTGTGTGGTGTAGATCATAAAATAGATCCCGATTATTTTATGAAATTAAAGGAAATTAGTTCTAATTATTCCTTGTATGAATTATGGCTAATGGTTACCCAGAGTAACTTTCCAGAAACAGTAACCAAAGAAGAAAAAGAAAAGCTACTAGCGTTTAAGCAAGATGTTTCTAAGGTGAAAAAATACCAACACAAAGAAACTATTTATAGGTATCAAGAGATTAATAGAATTCTTAAAAAAACCTACATTGTAGATAAAACCAAAGCGACCGATTTACGTGGGAGATTAGATAAATTTTTCACTCACAAAATATTTGGATATGTCTTTTTTATTTTTTTGTTGTTAATCATTTTTCAATCCATTTTTGATTGGTCTACATTACCTATGGATCTTATCGATGGTACTTTTGCGGAAATTTCTGATTTTGCAAAAAATAATTTACCAAAAGGAGTTCTTACCGATTTATTAACTGAGGGGATTATTCCGGGAATTGGAGGGGTCCTTATATTTATACCCCAAATTGCTATTTTATTTTTATTTATTGCCATTTTAGAAGAAACAGGATATATGAGTCGTGTGGTTTTTTTAATGGATAAAATTATGCGTCGTTTTGGAATGAATGGTAAAAGTATCGTTCCTCTAATCTCAGGAACAGCCTGTGCTATTCCTGCAATCATGGCTACAAGAACAATTCCCAGTTGGAAAGAACGATTAATTACCATTTTAGTAACACCTTTCACAACTTGTTCTGCACGCTTACCTGTATATGCGATTCTAATATCTCTCATCATTCCAGATAAAAAAATCTTCGGATTTTTAAATTTACAAGGTTTTGTTTTGTTGTTATTGTATGCCTTAGGTTTTGCAACAGCGATATTAGCGGCCTATATTTTACACAAAACGCTAAAGATCAAATCTAAGTCCTTTTTTGTTGTAGAAATGCCAAATTACAAATTCCCTTCTATCAAAAATATTTTTTTCGAAGTATTAGAAAAAACAAAATCGTTTGTTTTAGAGGCTGGAAAAATTATTCTAGCATTGTCTATTATATTATGGTTTTTGGCCTCAAACGGTCCTTCATCTTTTGATAACGTTGAGAAAGATACGATTGAAAATCCCTCAAATCAGTATTTATCTGAGAAAGAATTACAACGAAAAATTGCTTCAGCAAAATTAGAGAACTCGTACATTGGAATTTTAGGGAAAACAATAGAGCCATCAATTCGACCATTGGGATACGATTGGAAAATTGGAATCGCTTTGATTACATCGTTTGCCGCTAGAGAAGTTTTTGTAGGGACTTTAGCAACGATCTATAGTGTGGAGGCAGACGATGAAAACACAGCGACCATTAAAGAGAAGATGGCCTCTGAAGTTAATCCATACACTGGTGGGAAGCGGTTTACTTTTCCCGTTGGGATGTCTCTTTTAATTTTTTACGCTTTTGCCATGCAATGTATGGCGACTTTAGCGATTGTAAAAAGAGAAACTAAATCCTGGAGATGGCCATTAATTCAATTATTTGGAATGGGAATTTTAGCCTATATTTCTTCCTTTATTACCTATCAAATTCTAAGTTAATGCAGGAATTAATAGCATACATATTCGTTGTTTTAGCCGTTGTTTTTTTAGTGAAAAAATATTTTTTTACGGATCAAAAAAAGAAAGGATGTGGCCCGGATTGTGGGTGTTGATAAATTATTTCCCCATGGGAACAACAATAATCCCAGTGAATTTTTTTTGAAACTTTATTAGGTCTTTATCTGCTTCTAGCTTTGTTTTATAGGTTCCAACTTGTACTTTCCATTCAGGAGAATTGTACACCAATTTAGAGGAACGGTCAGGAAACTCACTTTTAAAGAGCGTCCGAACTTGTCTAGCCTGTTTTTCATTACCGTTATAGAGTTGAATCCTAAAACCAAAACCAAACTCTTTATTAAAATTTCTTTTTTTGGTAATGAGGCTCTTTATTTCTTCTGATTTAGTAGTTTTTTTTTGACAATAAGTACTGTAATTTATTGCGAATAAAAAAAACAGTAATTGAAGCGCTATTTGTTTGCTTTTCATGGGGATAAATATTTATACAAAAGTAATGACTCCATCAGTAATAAATTGATAAAATAAGTTATTTAGAATAATTATAAATTAGTATTTAACATTCTTTTCCTTTTCCAAATTTTGGTAATATGTAGTACTTTTGTCGAACGAAAAAAAAATGATTTTTATCATTTTATATTAGATATTTTTAAACAAAGTTTAAATATGAAAAGTGTAGCATTGCACAACAGACTAACTTCAATAATTCTAAGGACTTTTACTTTTCTCTTATTTCTTGTATTTAGTGTATCTTCTTACTCACAAGATATAGATGAAGCACGTCAAAAAGAAGGAAAAAGTTTGTTCAAATCCCAGTGTGCTTCTTGTCACAAATTGGAAAGAAAACTAGTTGGTCCAGCTTTGGGAGGTATTGAGTCTCGAAGAGAAAACGAGTGGTTAAAAGCTTGGATTAAGAATAATGCAGCGTTAAGAGCTTCTGGAGACGCAGATGCGATTGCTGTTTATGAGGAATACAATGGATCTGCTATGACTGCTTTTCCACAATTGTCAGATAAAAATATCGATGATATTTTATATTATACAACTGTCGGAGAATTGCCAAAAAAAGCACCTGAACAAGTAGCAGGAGCTCCTGTAACTGTATCTCCCTCATCTCCAACTTGGATCATTTATTTATTAGCGGCAGCAATTCTAGTTGCTTTTGCTATGATTGCTAGTTTGTTAAAACAAGTTAACGAACTGAAAGGAATCAAAAGAGAACCCTCTCAATCTAATTTAAAAAGAGACCTCCACGAATTGTGGGAAGGGATTAAAAAGAATACATTCTTACATGTACTGTTTGTAATTTTTGGTTTGTTAATGACTGCTTATGTTCTTTTCGGAACCTTATTTAAGGTTGGGGTAGATCAAGGTTATCAGCCTATTCAACCCATCGTTTTTTCTCACAAAATTCATGCAGGAGATAATAAGGTAGATTGTCAATATTGTCATTCCTCTGCAAAACACAGTAAGCATTCTGGAATTCCATCTGTAAATGTTTGTATGAATTGTCATAAAAACATTGCTGAGGTTGCCGACAATACGGTTGTTGAGCTGGATGATGGTGTGGTACTTGGAAAAGCACAGCTAGACAAAGAGATTGCAAAAGTATATAAGGCTGCTGGTTGGGATGCAGAGAATTTAGAATATACTGGTGACACCAAACCAATCAAATGGGTTCGTATTCACAACTTACCAGATTTTGTATATTTTAATCATTCACAACACGTTACTGTTGGAGGTGTTAAATGTCAAAAGTGTCACGGTCCTGTTGAGGAAATGGAAGAGATGTATCAACACTCTCCATTAACAATGGGTTGGTGTATAGAC
>Ga0206682_10002649_pt1 | contig 16031 bp, 17 predicted proteins | sample M240m12015metaG_FD_155444 | JGI IMG/M metagenome (GOLD analysis project Ga0206682, IMG submission 155444) | Ammonia-oxidizing marine archaeal communities from Monterey Bay, California, United States - M2 40m 12015 | ecosystem: Environmental > Aquatic > Marine > Intertidal zone | place: USA... | reverse complement strand
CGCGCATGTCATCGGGCAGGGGGCTGATGTTCGTTTCAAAGGTCTCTGGGTTCATAACCCTTAGAACGCCATTAGCGGTCTGGAACTGAAAGCCACCTTTGAGTGGTTTGAACCCGTCGTACATACCACCAAATTGGGTTTTGAGTTTCACATGGTGCTTTTCATGAGCCACGATATTCACGCCGCAAATACCATCGACTGTGTTGGGATGGCCTAGCCACTCAGGCACATAGATCAGCTCTGGGCAATGTTGTTGGCACAAGAAAAAAGACAGGCGTGGGAATTGTGAATCTGGCATCAGCGCGAGTGTTGTTTTGGTGCGCCCTCGCGTGCTGTCCGGTAGGGTGACATCGCGGCCAAACTCCAAGTGACCTGCAACCGTTAGCCCAGCTTGTTGCGCATGTTCGGCGTCTTTGACTGAATCGGTGCTGTGCAAGGCGGAGAGGGCAACGCCTTCACGACGTTGAAGATGCTCATATATATGCCGCCCGAACCTGAAATTTCCGGCAGGGACTTCGTCCAACAACCCGTCGTCATAAATTCCTATGATTTCCAGCAAACACCCGTCAAACATCGCAAGACTTGTGCTGGTGCCCCAGGGATGTTTGCCAACTGAGGTCATGTTGAACCCCAGTGCAATAAGGCGTTCGCGCAGGGCGTCAATGTCGTGGGTCGCGAGCAAGGGATGATCAATACCAAAAGAGGCGTTCATGATAAGGGTCCTTTTTGGGGTGAAAAACTGACTCGCGCTGTGTCGCGCATGCTGGCTTTTGATCCGACAGCGACCATGCCATCGGGAACGTTTTCGACTACCGTCGCGCCGGCTGCGATATTTGCGTTTTTCCCAATTGTGATGCCGCCTAATAGAACGGCTCCTGCACCGATTACAGCACCTGAGCCAACGTGCGGGTGGCGACGGGGGCCACTGTCATTCAAAGTGCTGTCAAGGGTGACGTTATGCCAGATAGGCCGACGAAAAGGCGGTCAGAGCGTTGTCAAACAAATCACCCACAAAACCTTCTCCAACGGCTATGGAAACATTGCCGCGTTTCATGCCTACCAGGGCGTCAAATTCGGACTGAAGAAGGTCCAGAGCAGCCCCTTGTTGGGATAAGTACGCGATCAACAAGTCACCCGCTTGCGTTGCCCGAACGCCAAGCCGTCCGCGTTCAACCAAAGACATTGCAAGGTTCGTTTCCAAAGCAGTGATATTGCGGCTGACGGTTGAGGGTTCCAATCCAAGTTGCTCTGCGGCTGCGCGTACGGTTCCACATTGCACGGCAGACAAAAAACAGGCGGTTTGTTTTGGATCGAGGTTTTGCATTTGTAAATGCTAATGCAGCGACTGCCGTAATATCAATGCACCTTGCGCAACAAAGAACGCGATGTGCTAGTTGGGTATTTTTAATTCCTAGGGTTTGACGATTGCACCAATTCAAATATCCAATCACGGAATTGAACTGCGGCTGCATTTTTTTCGTCGGCTCTTAGGTAATATCCCTCTTGGCAAGGGCACTCTGCGTCATGCGCGCGCACGAGTTGTCCAGTGACAAGTGCCGAATGTGCCAAAACCTCACTGACCAGAGCAACACCATTGCCATGCGATGCCATATTCAAAGCCGCATTAAACGAATCGACAAAGATATGTGGCATTAATCCGTAAGACGCGGTGCCGGGCCAGTTTTCCCAACCAACAGATGTCCCGACCGCCTCGATTAGGGGCAAGGTGTGAAGTTCACCATGTAAGTTAGGTGACTTAAGTGCGACGAGCCCATTGGGTTCAAGCAGGGTTGATCGTCTTCCAAACTGCTTGTGAGATCCAAATGGGATTTCGATATCGGCGTGCAACATATGAAAATCGTCTGGCCAAATCGCGCTTAGGAACCTGAGCCTTGTGTGCGGATGGCGATCTGTGAATTCCTTTAAGTAAGGCGCGATAATCCATTCTGCGACACTTACAGAGGTGGCTATGGTCAACAGGTTTTGGCTTGGACCCGTTTCAAAGATGCGGGATGCAGCCCCAAGGGTTTCTAATGCTGAGGTAACCTGTGGGACCAGTTTGCGGCCATCATCGGTTAATGCCAATCCGCGTGCTTTGCGGATGAAGAGCGCGACACCCAGTCTGGTTTCCAACGACTTTACATGCTGACTGACGGCGGATTGGGTCATACCAATTTCTGCCGCGGCGGCTGTGAAACTGAGATTGCGTGCTGCTGCTTCAAACGCGCGGAACCATGTCAGTGGGGGGAGTGATTTCGCCATCGTCAAGTTATCCATTAGTTTTTCTAATGCATAAGCCTGCGTTTACTTCGTTTGTCAAATTTCTTGAATGATCGTTGATTTAGACGACTCAAAATAGGAAATTACAGTGCAGCCAGAAATCAGGAAAATCGTAACCTACGACGAAGAGGTTTTGATCGAAGGGTTCAAGCCCTCGGACAAGCCGTGGCGTATGTTCGCTGTCGCTGCGGTGATCACGAACCCGTGGACTGGGCGATTTGTCGAAGACCTTAAACCCGAGATCCACGCATTCGGTCCGGTTCTGGGCGAGATGATGACAAAGCGCATGATTGCGTTGGCAGGTTCGGGTGACGCGATTGAAGCTTATGGCAAAGCTGCGGTTGTTGGGCTGAACGGCGAAATCGAACATGCCTCTGGATTGATCCACACCCTGCGTTTCGGGAACCATTACCGCGAAGCGGTTGGTGCAAAATCTTATCTGGCATTCACAAACACGCGCGGCGGCGCGAATGCAGCGATTATGGTGCCGTTGATGGATAAGAATGATGCAGGACGTCGGTCGCACTATCTTACCATCCAATTCGCAATTCCTGACGCACCGCGTGACGATGAAATCGTAATCGTTTTGGGCGCCGCAACAAGTGGACGCCCGCATCACCGGATTGGTGATCGCTATCAAGATTTAAAGGATTTGGGTCATGACCTGGACAACCCAGCCGCGGTCTAAGATTGGGCCTTTGGCTGCCATTGCTACGGGTTCGGGGCCGCTTGTCGTCTTGATCCACGGCGTTGGTCTGCGTTCTGAAGCTTGGGGTGCACAAATTGACGCGCTCTCGCAGACCTGTCGTGTTATCGCAGTGGACATGCCAGGACATGGCGAAAGTCCCGCTTTGGCTGAAGGGCCGAGCATGGCGGATTATGTCGAAGCGATTACTGGCGCCTTGAATGAATCGGCAATCGTTATTGGCCATTCTTTTGGTGCTATGATTGCGCTGCAGCTTGCGATCCACCACCCTGCTAAAGTGAAAGCAGTGGCTGCGTTAAATGCGATCCATCGTCGAGACGCTGGCGCAAAGGCCGCAGTTAAATCACGTGCAGATGAGTTGGATGGCCTCACAATGGCTGACCCCACAGCGACCCTAAATCGGTGGTTTGGGTCAGATGTTTCACCCCAACGCCTCGCTTGTGAGGCATGGTTGCGCAACACAGACCCTGCGGGCTACAGCGATGCTTACCGTATTTTCGCCGCAGAAGATGGCGCTGCGGATACTGATCTGAACGCGATCCAATGTCCTGTGCTGTGTCTAACGGGGGGGGACGAACCAAATTCTACACCAGACATGTCGCGCAAAATTGTAGAATTGGCACCAAAGGCGCGCGCCGAAATTATTGATGGCGCAGCGCATATGTTGCCGATGACCCACGCGTCTAAAGTCAACGCGGTTTTGTCCGAATTTATTAAGGCCAGCTTATGACGCTGCCCATTGATCCCAAAGAGTTGCGCAGGGCTTTTGGCAGTTTCATGACAGGGGTGACCATCGTGACCACGCGCTGCGCTGACGGGGCCTTGGTTGGCTTCACCGCCAACTCGTTTTCCTCTGTCTCGATTAATCCGCCGTTATTGTTGGTGTGCCCAGGAAATTTCCTATCCAGCTACGACAATTTTGCCAATTGCACCCATTTTGCGGTTAACATTTTGGCAGAGGATCAGAAAGACATTGCAAACATTTTCGTATCTTACAAAGGGGACCGATTTTCAAAAGTTCCGCACCAATTGGACCCTCACGGTGTTCCAGTGATTGACGGCGCTGCTGCCCAGTTTTCCTGCACTCGCTATCAAGCTTTGCCGATGGGGGATCACTGCATTCTGATCGGTGAGGTCAATTCATTCACGCACACAGACCGCGCGGGGCTTGGGTATCGCGCGGGGCAATATTTCCACATTGGTCTTGAGGGTAACGCCCAACAAGACGTTATAGAAAGAACGTAACCGATGGATTTCTCACTTTTTGCTCACATGGAACGGATCACGCCGAGTCAAGAACACAGCAAGTTGCGCACGGAATTGATCTCGCTTGCCAAGATGGCTGACGATGGTGGCATGCGCGCGGTTTGGACGGGTGAACACCACGGCATGGATTTCACAATTGCGCCCAATCCGTTTCTTACTCTGGTTGATCTTGGCCACCAGACCAAGAATGTGCAGCTGGGTACAGGAACAATCGTTGCGCCGTTCTGGCATCCGATCAAATTGGCGGGTGAAGCGGCGGCGGCAGACTTGATTACGGATGGTCGCATTGAATTGGGCATCGCACGGGGCGCATATTCTTATGAATACGAACGTCTGATGCCCGGTATGGACGCATGGGAAGCTGGCCAAAGAATGCGAGAGACGACGCCACTGCTGCGCCAGCTTTGGGAGGGTGATTGCGCGCATGAGGGGGAGTTTTATCAATTCCCGTCAATCACCTCAGCGCCCAAGCCGGTACAGGAAGGCGGCCCACCCATTTGGATCGCTGCACGCGATATCAACAGCCACGCCTTTGGAGTCGACAACGGGTTTAACATTCAGGTCACGCCGTTGTGGCAGGGTATGCAAGAGATCAAAGACCTGATGAGCAAATTCAACGAGGTCTGCGCAGTTTCTGAGAACCCACGTCCAAAGATCATGTTACTGCACCACACCTATGTCGCAAGAGATGACGCAGATACGATGGTAGCGGCCAATGAACTGTCGAAGTTTTACAACTATTTTGGTGCGTGGTTCAAAAATGCACGCCCCGTCAAACAGGGTTTGATTGAAACTTTGACCGACGAAGAACTGGCGGGCAACAAAATGATGTCGCCCGAGAATATGCTGCGCGACCTTACAATCGGGACTGCGCGAGAAGTGATTGACCAGATCAAGCGTTATGAAGATCTTGGGTATGATGAATATGCGTTCTGGATAGACAGTGGCATGGACTTTGAACGCAAACGGGCTTCACTGTCGCGATTTATCGACGACGTAATGCCGGCTTTTTCTTAAGGACTGATATGATAAAACTTCCACATTACCAGCTATACATCGATGGCGCTTTCACCGAGGGCCACGGCGGGCAAGTCATGTCGACTGAGAACCCTGCGAAGGGCGAAGAATGGGCAACATTCGCCTGTGCGGCCCCCCAAGATGTGGATCGCGCAATTGGGGCGGCACGCCGTGTTCTTGATGACCCAACCTGGCGGGATATGACCCAGACACAGCGGGGTAAGCTGCTGTATCGTTTGGGGGATCTGATCCAAGAAAATGCCGCCGATCTGGGGCGGCTTGAAACAACAGATAGCGGAAAGCTGTTGGCTGAGACCGCCAGTCAAACAGGATATGTGGGCGATTATTATCGCTACTATGCGGGTCTTGCTGACAAAATCGAGGGCGCAGTGCTGCCCATAGACAAGCCGGATATGCATGTTTTCACCCGCCGTGAACCTATCGGTGTGGTCGTGGCGATTGTTCCATGGAACGCACAGATGTTTTTGACGGCGACCAAGTTGGGGCCTGCATTGGCTGCGGGCTGCTCAGTCGTACTAAAGGCCTCTGAAATTGCGCCTACACCGATGTTAGAATTTGCACGTTTGGTGGAGCAAGCAGGATTTCCAGCGGGTGTGGTGTCGGTGATTACAGGCGATGCAGAAAACTGTGCCATTCCTTTAACACGCCACGCAGATGTCGATCGTATCGCCTTTACTGGCGGTCCAGATACAGCGCGACACGTGGTGCGTAATTCAGCAGAAAATTTCGCCGTTACCTCGCTGGAGTTGGGTGGGAAATCCCCAATTGTCGTGTTTGATGATGCCGATTTGGACGGCGCTGCAAACGGATTGATCGCAGGCAATTTTGGCGCATCTGGCCAAAGCTGTGTGGCTGGGTCACGCGGGCTTATTCATCGGCCCATAATGCAGGATCTAATCACGCGCATCAGCGAGATTTGCGCAGGTATCGTTGTGGGCGATCCATTGGAAACGGGAACCCATTTGGGGCCGCTGTGCACCAAGGCCCAGATCGACCTTATCGTCGCAACGCTGGCCAAAGCCAAAGAGCAAGGCGCGCAAATTCGATTTGGTGGTGCACCGCTGGATCAAGCGGGTAACTTCATGGCCCCAACTTTGGTGCAATGTGATAGCCACGACATTGAGACTTTGAACATCGAACTGTTTGGACCGGTCATGTCACTGATTCCGTTCGACACAGAAGAAGAGGCAATAGCGTTGGCCAACAGTACGGCCTTTGGCCTTGGCTCAGGTGTTTTCACGCAAAACCTTGCACGTGCGCATCGTGTGTCTGGACGGCTCAAAGCTGGAATTTGCTGGGTGAATACGTATCGCGCTGTTTCCCCAATAGCGCCTTTCGGAGGGTACAATCATTCTGGATATGGGCGAGAGGCGGGTATCGATGCGATCAACGACTACACTCGTACGAAAACCACGTGGATCAACACCTCTGACAAACCAATGGCGAACCCGTTTGTGATGCGATAATTTCGCAGCTGTGCAAATGTTGAGCGTCTAAGAGGCCGAAACAAAGATCAGGACCATTGAGGTGATAAACAGCTTAGGCAAATTCTCGAAAAAGGAAACCTATGCTGTTTTGCGCTTTAGAGCATCCAGATATTATGTGCTTTCACAATGCCAGCAGACGCACTAGGCATTCCTATCATCGCAATCTTGGGGGAAACTATGGCGCAGAATGCTACAATTTATAAAGTTGAACTGTCTGTTTGCGATATGGATCGTCACTATTACGAGACTCACAAACTGACCGTAGCCAAGCATCCCTCGGAAACAGATGAGCGTTTGATGGTTCGAGTTCTTGCATTTGCGTTGAACGCGCATGAGCAATTGGAAATGACCAAAGGTCTTTCGACAGATGACGAACCCGATATTTGGCAAAAAAGCCTAAGTGGTGAACTCGAGCTTTGGGTGGCATTGGGCCTTCCAAGTGAAAAGATCATTCGCCAATCTTGTGGCAAAGCAGATCAAATTATCATCTACACATACGGTGGCACCACGGCGGATGTCTGGTGGGACAAAATCAAGAATAGCACAACCAGATTTGATAACCTTCAGGTGATAAATTTTGTCGAGAACGACACAGTCGAACTTGGCAAATTGGCCAATCGTTCGATGAAAGCTCAGGTGAACATTCAAGATGGTGACGTGATGGTAAGTGTCGATGATAGCATCGTTTACATCACACCTGTCAAATGGAACGACGCGGCTCATTGAACCCGAACTTTGCCAGCTTAGCCGATTAAATCGCTTCTCGATTGTCCAGTGCTTTAAAAAAGCGCTGACTGTCATCAGCGACTGCATCGTGCTTTTCGTCGCTCATACGCGCATAGCTTTTGTATATCAGCCCCATGCGTGGGTTAGCGGCAAAGTGCTCGCGGTTGCGTGTTAGGAAATCCCAATAAAGATAGTTGAACGGGCAGGCGTCCGGACCATTTTTTTTGGCAACCTTATAACGGCAGGACTTACAGTAATCTGACATCTTGTTGATGTAGGCACCACTGGACGCATAGGGTTTTGATGCCACAACACCGCCATCAGCGAACAATGCCATGCCTGTTACATTTGGCAATTCCACCCATTCGTACGCGTCGGCATAGACCAACAAGAACCATTCGTTTACTTCTTCCGGATGGATGCCCGCAATCAATGCAAAATTACCAAGGACCATAAGACGTTGGATGTGGTGCGCGTATGCATTTTCTTTGGTTTCGGTTACGCATTGGCGCAGGCAATTCATTTGCGTGTCACCAGTCCAATAAAAATCTGGAAGCGCGCGTGTTGCGTTCAGATGATTGGCCTCTTTGTATTCAGGCATTTTAAGCCAATATATGCCTCGAATGTACTCTCTCCAGCCTAGGACTTGGCGGATGAACCCCTCGACTGAATTTAAAGGAGCGTCGCCGTCGTAATAGGCGCGTTCTGCGCGGCGGATGCATTCCAACGGATCGAGTAGGCCACAATTGATATAAAGGCTGATGTGGCTGTGATACATCCATGGTTCGCCCTGGACCATTGCGTCTTGGTAATCGCCAAATGTCTTAAGACGTGCTTCGATGAAGCTGTCCAATGCCTCCAATGCTTGTTCACGTGTGACAGCGTAGTGAAACGGCAATAGGTCTCCGAAATGGTCAGGGAAATGTTGTTCAACCAAAGCCATTACATCCGATGTGATGGCATCAGGCTCTGTGTGGTACGTCGAGGGTACATTTAATCCCTCCTTTGGTGGCTTTCTGTTTTCTGAGTCAAAGTTCCATTGCCCACCAACGGGTTGGGCGTCACTCATCAGGACAGAATATTTACGGCGCATGTCACGATAGAAATACTCCATGCGCAGCTGTTTGCGCCCTTCTGCCCAATCACTGAATGCATTATGGGTGCATAGAAAACGGTCGTCATCTAGGACGGTCATTGTGGCGGTTAACTGCTCAACCCAACGAGACATTTCATCACGTAATCGATACTCAGACGCTTGGGTTACGACAACATCGGTTATGTTGGTCTCGGCCAAGGTGCGTTTGACTTCGCCCAGCAACGAACCTGAATTTAGAGGATCATCATAAACAGTGTATCGAACATTAAACCCTTGCGCACGCAACTCATTTGCGAAATGGCGCATTGAGGAGAAAACAAACGCAATCTTCTTTTTGTGATGTTTGACGTAGGTCGCCTCGGTTTTGACTTCGCTCATTAAAATGAGATCGTTCTCTTTTGACGCGTCTTTGAGGCTGGAGATGCCCATGCCCAATTGGTCACCAAGGATCAGTCTCAATGTCATTTCAGGTTCCTTTGATCGCAAAAGCTCGATGAACGGGAATTATTTATATTCAGCTCGGCGGTCACCAAAGGTGCGCACGCGTTTGCGCCAAGCCTTGTAACTGCCGCTTTTGAGAGTTTCGCGCATTAGGTTTTTAACCTGTTTTTCGCTGATCCCATACTCGCGTTTTATGTCACTGAAGCTAACGTGATCAGAGAGAGCCATCTGAACAATTTCACTAACGTGCGCGGTGCTAAATTCGGTATTTGTACTCATGTCCCTCAGGTAGTGTGAATGAACGGCCTGACAAGCCACCAACTGCCATGGTTTTTAACGAACCATTTGAAAGTCATCGGGTATTATACTTGCGAGTTGCGCTCACGTCGCTCCATCGGCACATGTAGGGTATTGGCTCCATCCCGTTTGGTGCTGATTCATGATATTGCATTCTGGAGATTTCAATGGCTGATACCGATGAAACAAACACTAAGACGCATTATATTTGTCAAACTTATCTTGAGAGGAAGCAAAGTTCTGGCGTGATGACTTTGGCAATCGATAAACAGTTTGAATACTCTAAAGCTTCAGATGCCGCAGAACGCGCGGAACGCGAATACCGTAATAAGACTTGTGTTGGGGTGGACGCTTACATGATCGTTGAAGACTCACAATCTGATGAGGTTGGGGCACCTGATTTTCTTGTGCGCATTGGTAATGTGCCCGACGATGATGGATTCTGACCCAACCATTTGTTGGTCAGGGATCATATTAATTTTTTAGTGATGGTGTGTTATTTTGAACGATCATGAGTGTTCTTTGCACTCAGGATTAACGGTCTTGGTCTACTGATCGCTTTTATGCTTTTTTCTTCACTCGTTTGGTAAGTATGGAAAAAAATTGTGATGGACACTCCTCCAGTCATCTGTCAACTTATTATACCTTCAGTGCGCAGCACTTGTGCGTCAATGTCGACGGAAGGGAGTGTATTCAGTGTGTTGTGCCCCCATTTTGAGGTGTTAAATATCCATGCCAATGAGAGCGGACCGCCAAATAAAAAGATGAGATCGCTTACTAGGCTGCTCGAATTCGACAGGTCTGCGATTGGGGCGCGTGCAAGGTACAAGACAAACACAAATGGGATTACAGAGGCGACAATCAGAAACGTTTTGCTATTAACGCCTAGGCTACGTGCCCATGATGGATTTAGCGGCGCAGCGCCTCGTTGATGCAGCAACCAAATCTTTTTGAGACAGGTCAACCTGTTCAGTTGTGATGCGGCTGCCTAGTTGTTGGGGGGAAACAGGCTTTGCGGTAAAATAAAGCGCAAAGCCTGTTTTTCAGTAGGTTACGACCTTGATAAAGAGGTCGCGCCAATCTGTGCCAGTGTGATGCTAGTTTCATCGCGCAAGACATCCCAAAGACGTCGCAACCCTTCCTCGCCACCAGCAGCTATTGCGAACTGTAGGATGCGCCCTAAGAAAGTGAAATTGGCTCCTTGATCGTAAGCTTTTACCACGTCTTCCCCACTACGCAGACCTGAGTCAAAGAATAGCTGGAAATCAGGTCCAACCGCTTCACGAATGGCAGGTAGAATGGAAATCGGCGATGGGGCGCTATCAAGTTGGCGGGCCCCGTGGCTGGATACTTGGACAGCATCCACGCCAGCATCCCTCAAGAGGACCGCATCGTCAGCATCTAGCACACCCTTAACAACCAAGTTGCCGGGCCACAGGTCGCGCAGTTGGGCAAGTGTGTCCCAGTTGGCGCGGGCGCGGCTTTCTGTGCGGTCAAACGAATATCCAGGCATGTCAAAGTTCGCCATTTCAGGGCGACCTTTTAAAAGAGCGTTCAAGGACCAGCGCGGGTGTAGTGCGAAATCGATGAATTGTTTAGGGCCAATACGGAATGGCATTTTAAAACCGTGGCGCAGTTCACGGGGTCGTCGGCCAACTTCGGCAACGTCTACGGTGAGGACGATGGTTTCATAACCAGCGGCTTTGGCGCGTTCGACCAGTTTAAAAGTGCCAATACCGTCACCACTGAAATACAGTTGGAACCAGGCGTTGCCCTCAGCGGCTTCGATCAATGGCTCCATCGCGGTTGAGGCAACAGTGGATACGCCCAATGGTACGTTTTCACGCGCTGCAAGGCGGGCTAGCATAAGGTCAGCGCCAGCACCTGAAAGATTGCACATCCCCATCGGGCTAATGCCAAAAGGTGCGTTGGTCTTTTGACCAAATACTGAGGATGTAAGATCGCGGTGACTGACGTTGCGCAAGACGCGGGGCCGCAAGGTCAGCGCGTCAAAGGCGGCGCGATTGCGCGCGGCTCCTGTTTCACGCCCTGCGGCCCCGTCGATGTAGTCGAAAACCATCCAAGGAAGGCGGCGCTGGGCAATTCGGCGTACATCTTCGCTTGAATGGATGTTCAATGTCATTTTAGCCAGCAACCGCTGTCATAAAGCGATCGCGGATCACGACAGGGTCCTTCGTGATGACAGGCAGCTTTATGTTGCCGCTGTCACATTTGGACACGATGATCGTCATCTTCTTGCTGTCGATGGCGGCCTGTAAAACCTTACCGGTGTCTACGTCCTGACAAGTCACGACGTTTTCACAGCCACAGGCCGCTGCTACGGCTTCCAGCTTGGTCTTTTTGCCTGCATATGTTGGCTGATCACCCGTGGAGCCATAGGATCCGTTGTCAATAATCAACAGAATGTAGTTATCGGCCACGTTGTTCGCGATTGTTGGCAGTGTGCCAAGATTGGTTAAAACGGATCCATCACCGTCAATGGAAATAACCGTTTTGGGCTGCGACAATGCAAGGCCCAGACCGATAGATGACGACAGACCCATTGTGCCCAACATGTAGAAATTACGCTCATTGTCATCAATCATATGCAGCTCTTGGCTGGGCAGACCGATGTTACAAACAACAAGATGCGGGTTCAGGATTGGCGCGATTTCGCGCAGTATTTCAGAACGTATCATTGGTCGCCGTAGCCTCCCCAGAAGGACGCATCCGTTAGGATCGCCACAGGTTTATTGCACATGAATGTGTATTTCAGAATCGCATCCAATTCGTTCGCATCAGATTCTTTGTGGAAATGATAGGTTGGGATGTTCAGCTGGTTTAGTAGCGCCTTGGTGTGTACGGCCATTTCGACCTGGCAGGCAACTGGTTCGCGTAGCTCACCACGGTAGGAAATCAGCATTGGCAACGGCATGCGGTAATACTGTGTCAATGTTGCAAGCGTGTTGATAGTCACCCCTATGGCAGTGTTCTGCATTATGATCGCAGGGCGTTTACCGCCCATGAACGCACCAGCGCAAAGCCCCATACCCTCGTCTTCTTTGTTAGACGGAATGTGAAAAATTTCGTCGCGGTTTTCGACCTCGTCAATGACGCCAGCAAGTTGTTTGCAGGGTACCGTCGTGATGAATGAGACGTCGTTTGCGACGAGGTCATCTACGATTTTTTTAGATATACTCACGGCTGAGTAAGCTCCTTTGATAAGCAACCATTTGGGGTTGCGGGATTAAGTATGAGGATTAAGGATGATCTTTGGTGCGGCAGTTTTGCCTGCGCGTATGTCAGAAAAGGCAGATGCTCCATCTGAAAGTGGGCGTTGTTCGGTCCAGTCCAATGCACCCAAACTCCCGTCGAAAATGGCGGCTGCAGTGTTGCGGAAGTCTTGGGCTGTGTATGTATATGTGCCGATGAAGGTTATCTCTTGCAACGTCATGCGACGTACATCTAGGCCGCCTGTACTTTCGCCCAAACCGATGTGCCCGATAACGCCGCCAGGTCGCGCATGTGCAGATGCTGTTGCGCGAGTTGCTGCGTAGCCTACGCCGTCAATAACCAGATCGAACATAGCATCAGATGACAGGTCATCTGGTGAAATCGCTGTCTGGCCGCATTGAGCGTTTAATATAGTACGGCGCAAATCGTTGGGTTCAACAATGGTGACATCACTTATGCCTTGGGCTGCCAATGAAAGGGCTGCACCCAGACCAATGGCACCCCCACCGATGACAAGCGCAGTCTTGGCTGAACCGCTCAACGCGCCTTTGGCGAGTCTGACAGTGTGCCAACCACACGCGATGGGCTCCGCTAGGGACGCTGCATTCAGCGATACATGATCTGGCACAGTCACGAGGTTTTCACCACGCATCGCGATGAATTGTGCAAACGCGCCTTCGCGTGGCGGCATGGAAATGATCATTCGCTCAGGGCAAAGGTTGTCACGACCAGTTTCACAAGCAGAGCATGTGCCACAAGCAACCAAGGGATTGACGGTCACGCGCTCGCCATCACGCGGTCCCCCCACAATGATACCAGCAGCTTCGTGACCAAGGATCAACGGGGCAGGGCGGCGTTCATCATGCCCAAGGTATGCATGCATATCAGAGCCACAGATACCGACCGACATCACCTTGATCAGGTGTTGATCCGCGTCAGGAGTTGGATCGGGGATTTCTCGAAACCCCAATTTTTCAGGGCCTTCATATACCAGGGCTTTCATTTTGCAGTATATCCCCCGTCAACCATTAGGACATGACCTGTTACAAATGCTGATGCATCAGAGCATAAGAACAAGAGCGGCCCATTAATGTCTTCTAATTTACCATTGCGACCAATACACGTTTGGTCTGCATTTCTGGCTGCACGTTCTGGATCAGCAAATACTGGCCCAGTCAATTCTGTTGGAAAAAATCCTGGACCAATTGCATTTACGTTGATGCCGTCGGCCGACCAGCTTTCGGCCATTGCACGGGTCAACTGGCCGATACCAGCTTTGGACGCGCCATAACTAAGGCCCGCAGGGAACGCTCGTGTAGTTTGAAGCGATGCAAAATTTACAATGCGCCCCCACCCCTTCTTCTTCATTGCTGGGACTAAGGCTTGGGTCAAAAAGAAGGGTGCAGCAAGGTTTAGGTTCATCGTAATGTCCCAACCTTCAGCTGTAACATCATCTGCCGCCTCACGCGTATTGATGCCGGCCGCGTGTACGATGATGTCGGGCGCACCGAAAGGTTCCGCGATGCGAGCTGCGGTGTCGCTGATTTTCTCACGCTGCGACAGGTCAGCAGCAACCGTAGAGGCATTAATACCAGTTGCCTCTGCCCACTCTGTCAGTGCATTGGCGCGGCGTGCAACACCCACAACTTTTGCACCAGCCTCAGCTAATGCGATGGCCGCTTGTTGACCGAGGCCAGCACTGGCCCCCGTCACACAGGCTACACGGCCTGTCAGGTCAAACATTTGCGGAAGATTATTCATTTGCGGTCAAATCGAAATCTTCATCTGGAAAATACTTTTTGAGGCGAACATCAGCAGCTCGCGCATGGCCTTCCATTCCTTCGAGGCGAGAAATACGCGCTGTTGCTTCTGCAATGCGCTTTGAGCCATCACGACTTGAACGCTGCCAAGTCACGATCTTCATGTATTTATGCACTGACAAACCACCAGTATAGCCAGCCGCACCAGATGTTGGCAGGACGTGGTTGGTTCCAGATGCTTTGTCTCCGTAAGAAACAGTCGTTTCTTCACCCAAGAAAAGCGAGCCATAGCAGCTTAGGCGGTCGAGCCACCAATCCAGATCCTCAGCTTGAACCGTTAAATGTTCGGGTGCGTATTCATCAGATGTTGCTGCCATCTCCTCGCGGTTCTCGCAAAGGATGACTTCAGCGTAATCGCGCCATGCCGCAAAAGCATTTTCACGGTTCAACTCTGGTAGACTGTCGATCAAAGCAGGGACGCGAGCCATCACATCGTCGGCCAATGCGCTGTCATTTGTGATTAACCATACTGGGGAGTTGTAGCCATGCTCTGCTTGGGACACTAAATCGGTTGCAACGATAAGCGGATCCGCCGATTTGTCTGCCAGGATCAAGCTGTCGGTTGGACCAGCAATCATGTCGATGCCAACGCGACCAAACAGAATACGCTTTGCTTCTGCTACAAACTGATTGCCTGGGCCGACAAGGATGTTTGCTTTTGGCAGGCCGAACAAACCATAGGTCATTGCAGCAACACCTTGTACGCCGCCAAGAGCCATAATCTTATCAGCACCACAGATGTGTGCAGCGTAAACGATCGCTGGTGCAACGCCCACGCCAGGACGTGGTGGAGAGGTGGCCGTAATGTGGTTACATCCCGCAACTTTTGCCGTTGTTACAGTCATGATTGCAGATGCGATGTGACTGTAACGGCCGCCTGGAACATAGCAACCTGCTGCATCAACCGGGATCGCTTTTTGACCAGCGATCATACCCGGGACGATCTCGTATTCGATATCGCTTACTGTGGATTTTTGTGCCTCGGCGAAGCGGCGAACGTTGTCGTGGGCAAATTGGATGTCCTCTTTCAGCTTTTGTGGAACTAAACTACAGGCTGTTTCAATCTCTTCATCTGTGAGGATGATATTACCATCGTAGTTATCAAACTTTGCAGCATACTCACTTGCTTTTTTGTCACCACCTTCTTTGATATCATCCAGTATAGACTGAACAATATCGTGCACGTCAGATGCGCCTGACTGTGCAGTTAGAGTTGCTTTTTTAAGGTATTTTCTAGCCATGTTTTTCATGCCTTACTTATAGATTTCTGGAAGTAATGTTGTGGAGATTTCTGGAATGAATGCGATTAATAAAACAACGACCAACATGCACAAAACAAAAGGAATAGCTCGCCAAGCAATTTTTAGGATCGACTCTCCGGAAATGCCAGAAACGACAAATAGGTTCAACCCAAGGGGGGGCGTAATAAACCCAACGCCCAGTGCAGTGATCATCATAATGCAGAACTGAATCTCATTCATACCGATGCTGTCGGATAATGGCTTGAGAATTGGAGCTAAGATTACGATGTTTGGAGTGGTTTCCATTACACAGCCAGCTGCGATCAGGATGCCGATCATCATGAGTATGAGAATGGTCGGATTGTCGGTCATTGCTGTGGCCGTGGATACAAAACCCTG
>Ga0206682_10002640_pt1 | contig 16041 bp, 12 predicted proteins | sample M240m12015metaG_FD_155444 | JGI IMG/M metagenome (GOLD analysis project Ga0206682, IMG submission 155444) | Ammonia-oxidizing marine archaeal communities from Monterey Bay, California, United States - M2 40m 12015 | ecosystem: Environmental > Aquatic > Marine > Intertidal zone | place: USA... | reverse complement strand
GGTTTGACCAAGCTCGCGGGGATACCCCTGGTGGACCCGAGGACTCCCATGCCCGGGGCCAAAGAACTGGACAGGGTATGGCAGCGGGTGTACGAAGTCGTCGAGCCCGGCATGTGCCTACACTGGGAAGCCGGCGTTCGGTGGATCCGCCACAACCGGTACGTCCCGCCCAACATGACCCACGCGGCGATCTTGATGCAGTACGTGGTGGACGCGAGGCTCGACGAGACGCTCCAGGAGATTTTCAACGAAGCGGCTCAGCCGCCGATGGTGAAAAATCCGTACCCCGCCGTGGTACAATCCCTGCGCGCCACGGGGCACCAGTTCGACGTGTCGTTCCAGCTCGTGGGCGGGGACCCGCTGACGGGCGCGGGCGGGGACATGACCACGCTGCGACCAGGTCAGGCGGCTCGCTTAAAAGGCATCGCGGGCGCGAGGCCGACCATCTCCATGGTTCAGCCGCCGCATCCCGTGTACGCCGCTAGGGCACCGGAGGGTTCCACGAAACACGCGCCGGGTGCCAAGGTGTTCGGGCTGTACAGCGCCGTCCGGCTCACCGACCCAGTTCGCCTAACGCTCCTCGCGGAGCAGTTGCCGGGTTTGCTAAAGTCGCGAGCGTGGCAGAGCGGCGCGTATCAGTACCAGTGCATCAGCGCGTTCGGCGGCGACGCCGCGTTCACCGCGGGGCTGGGACCCATGGATGACCGGCGGCCGAAACGGAAGAAAGGCACCGGGTCCAGCAACGTGATGGGGTTCACGCCAGTCATCGAGGAACACACCCGCGCTTTGGGCCCAAGTTTGGAAACAGCGGCGGTGCGTTTATCCCTTTTATTTCCGTACCGCGTGGGCAATTTGATTGACGTGTATGTGTTTTTGTTTACAGGATATATACGGCCACGACGTGGTACAGCGGTTGATGGATATGCAGGAGTCGACGCCGTGGATCGTTCACACCTTGACCGTCCCTAAGGGCCTGGTCGCCGCCGCCGGTACCGTCGCCGCGAAACGTGCCGTCATACGCGAGCAGGAGAGGCTCGCGCGTGAGAGCGCGAGGGCGCGTGGCGACTTTGGGTCCGGCCCGGGCGGCGCGGATGAGAACGACGACATAAACACCACCCCTGGGAGCGCCCGGCCGGACACCGCGGCGCGAGCCGAGCGTTTACTCGCGAGGATGGGTTCAGCCGCGAGCGGGCGGTCGGGCGGGTCGTCCCCCGCGGCCAAGCCGCCGCCCCCCGCGGGTCCCGACGACGCCAAGCTCCGCGAGCTGAGGCAGCGGCTGGAGGAGGCTGAGGAAACCTTGGCGGAGGCTGCGAAGCAGGGCTCGGGGATCGGCGGCGCGCTCGGCCAGAACGCCATGCAGGAGAGCGAGGTGATCCGCATACCATGGGACGAGCTACGGACCAACCAGAGGGACGCGGCGAAGATCGTATCGCGCGTCGCGCAGCACGGCGGCGAAGCGTGCGCGCAAATCTCGGTAAAGTTCAAGGACAAGTACCTCCCCGTGTTTGTCAACTTCCACTTTGGGTGGTCCTACCGCATGGCCAACACAATCACCAAAGGCGCGCCACTCGGCGAGGCGAAGGACCAGGACATGAGCACCAAGGAGACACAGTTCCAGATGGGCGGGTGGCCCCTCGACGCCTACACCATGGTCTTCGCGACTCAAGCGGATGCCCTCGCCTACGCTCAGTGGCACGCGCACGTCGGCGATCCCGCGTCACCTTCGCTCATGAAAGCCGCGGGTGCCGAGTTCAAACGCAACGAACTGTTCTGCGCCAAGGATATGGACTACCTCGCCGCGCTCCGGTGCAGGGTGGCGCGGTCGCTGGTGATGAGCGAGCCGTTCGGTCTGAGCGCTCAGCTCACGTGCGCGCACATGGGGGTTCCGATGTTGACGCAAACCCTGCAGGATGCGAACTCGATGCTGCAACACCTCGTGGGCGCGAGCGAGGCCCCGGAGGACTTACTCGTGAAGCTAGACACGCGAGGTGCGAGGACCGCGCTGCTGGAGTACCTCGACGAGACGGAGAAGCTTCTCACGTCTCCGTCGCTGTCCTATCACCTCGGGGCTAACCGCATCATGGTGAAAAACCTGGCGATGCTGCGCAAAGCGGAGAGCGAGAGCGCCGGGATCTTGGGGGACGAACCCCTGGAGAAGCTGCGGGAGGTCAACACGTGGCTGGCGGTGTCCGAGACGTGCGTCACCCGCGGCTTGTACATGATCACGCTGAAACGAGACGAGATTGTGGAGACGAAGCGCGAGTGGCGACGGACCAAACGCGAGGAGAAAAAGGCGGCGAAAGAGAAGGAACGATCGCGGCGCGAGATCAGCAGGGAGGCGGAGGAGCGCAAGGCTCGCGAAGAGGAGAAGAACAAGATCGCGTTCAGGTACGATTAACCGTAGCCGCCGGATAGCGGATCATATGAAAAAGGAATCAAAGGTTTCGTCGTCACTCCCCACTCTCTCGTCACTCCCCACTCTCTCGTCACTCCCCCGCGATGGCGTCACCCGCCGACGACGACGACAGCACCGCGCGGAAATCATCCACCAGCCTCGCGCACGCCACGATACTTTCCGTTCCGATGCGCTCCGGATCGTCGAACGCGGTCACGATGGCGCGAATCACCTCGTCGCGATGGTAACCCTCCCGGTCTTCAAGCACCACGGCGACAATCGCGCCCGCCACGCAAGTCGCCCTCGCGGCGCTGAAGTTGACGTCGTACAGGATCGCCAGCGCGTACACGTCGGTACGGGCGCATATATCTGCGAACTCATCGTCACTCGGGTCGTGCCCGAGGAGGATCAGAAGCCTTGGGATGATCCCCGCGGGGGTCGGCGGGTTGAGTCGCCAGCCGAGTTCTTGTAGCACGAGTGACTCCATCTTCTGGACGCATACTCTGTCGAAGGCGACGTCGACGTGGCGCTGCGTGGCCGCGGCGTCTGGGCGCGGGTCCGTCGGGTCGCACGGTTCCTGGAACTTGACCGCGAGGGTCATGCACGCGTTGGCCACGAGATGGTAGGCCCAACCTTGCTCTGGGGTGACGGCGTACTTGCCTGAGCCCAGGAAGGCGTCGAGGTAGGCGACCGCGAGCGAGGTGGTCTCGGTGGAGAGCTTGAAGACGATCTGGTTCTTGACGATGCCCTCGACGAGGACGCCGCGGAGCTGCCGGAGATGGTGGAGCGTCGGACGCGCAGCCTGCATGAGCGCGTGATGGTGTCGCTCGGCGCCCAGCGCGGCGCTGACTTCGTCGCCGGTGCGTGAAAATAAGGGGGAAAACTCGACGCTCCGGCGCTGGGCGTCGCGGAGGAGCGTCGCGAGCGCGGCGGAGGTATCGCGCGCGTCCATCCTCCGGGGAATATCCGCGTCCATCGCGGACGCGGACTGCTCCATGCCGACGATGTGATCCGCGGCGAGACGAACGAGTATCGAAAGCGCGGCCGATACTCGCACCGCGCTTCGCACGATACAGCTGTGTTGAAGTGAAGACAGACCTAACTGCTAAAATGTTCATCGATACCTCTCGCTTCGTGTCGTATTAAAACGTCGTCAGGGTCGGCGCGTGTATTCGTGTCCCCATCCCGTGCGGGTCCCGTCGTGGCTAATGCTCGTGCTAAATAAACCATAAGGCCTCGTCGCGTTGCGTCGTAGCGTCCCGCGTGACTCCACGTCACGCGGTGACTCACCTCGCGCCGAGGACGCCGTCAAACTCGCCGGCGCTCGAGTCGGGGGAAACCTGCGCGAGCCCATTCCCGGACCCTCGTTCCACCCCCGCGCTCCTCGCCGCGTTCGCCGCCACGCTCCCCGACATGAAGCAGCTGCCCACGCGCTTCATGTTCACCCCGGGGTCGGAGTTCACGCGCGGGGTGGGCACCCAGGTCGGGGTGGCGCCCGCGGAGGTCGGACCGTCGGATCCCCCCTTGGACGTCGCTTTGACCGCCACCGGCGCGGGGGGCACCCACGCCCTCGGCGATCCGGACGCGCCGCCCCCGCGGTCCCCGGCGCTTCGCTCGCCGCCACCCGCCGTGAAATCCGCCAGCTGGCTCCGCAGCGAGCTCGTCTGCGCGTTGCACTCGCGCACCAGCCGCTCGAGCTGCGTCACGCGCTCCTCGTAGTTTCTGTTGCTCTCGCGTAAAAGCGCGGTTTGCGACTTGGCGTGTTCAAACTCGGTTCGGAGGAGCTCGTGCTCGATGCGGTTAGTGTCGTGGTGCTCGCGGAGCCGTTCGTTCTCCACCGCGAGCAGCCGCGTCCCTTCGTCGACGTCGTCGTTCAACGACGGAACGCCGCGCCCGCGCCCGGGGGTTGACGTGAACGAGTTGGATCGTCGGTGGTGCGTCCCGCCCATCGTCGTCCCGTGTTGCGCCGAAGCCTGCCTCGCGGCGTCGCACGCGAGGTCCGAGGACCTCGACGGGTTCATCGGCGCCCAGTTGTGCGGGCTCGGGGACTGCGGAACCTTCCCGCCGCTGCCGCGGTCCGAGCCGAACCCTCCGTTGAAAACGCCGCCGTTTGGAACGCCATTCTTGATCTCCAGCCCGGTCTCCAGTTGGGCACCCTCGGCGGTCTGGCTCGTGGGCAGGGATCCGGGGGCGTGGCGCTCCGTGCCGGCGGCGGCGCGCGCGAGCGCCAGGCTGTTCTCCAGGTTGTGGATGCGTTCCTGCGTGGGTTGAATGGATGTGCGAAGGTCAGCGAGGCGCGCATTCAGAATTTCAACTTGCCACGCGAAAAGCAAAAACTGGCCGTAGCCTCAGCCGCTCGTGAGCCGCAGGGTTGGATAAAGGTTGCGAGTCGGGCGGGTTGAACGCGCGCGATCGCGCGACGCGGGGGAATAACGGGTGGGTTCGCGGTACGTACCTCGATCTCTTCGAACCTCGAGCGCTGCATGAACTCGCCGTCGAAATTGGGCGGGTGCGGCGCCAGCGCCGGGGCGCGCACGGCGCTCCCCGGCAGAGGGAGCTCCTCGAGCGAGCCCACGCCCCCGTTCGCGACAGCCTCCTCCATCGCCGCCCAGAGCGGGTCCGTCTCCCAGTCCTCGCGCTCGAAGAGCGACGCGGTGATGCCGTTGACGTCCGACGGCCTTCCGCGCCCGACTCCGAACCCGGCCGCCGCGCGCGGCGACGGCTTGACGCCGCCCCCCTGCGCGAACGCCCCAGCCCCGGGTGACATCCGAGCCTTCTTCCTGCCCGTGGCTTTGCAATCCAGCGAGGGGCCGAGCTCGTGGTCGCGCCTCTTGCGCTCGTCCAGCGGGTTCTCCTTCCCGCGCGAGCTCGCCTGCTCGTCCAGCGGGGCACCCACCGGGACCCTCACGATGGGCTCCCCGTGCATCCTGAGATCGTGCGTGTACCCGTAGACCCGCCTCTCCATCACGTCCTTGACGTACATCTCGGTCTCCTTTTTCCTCTGCCTCGCGGTGCCATCGGTGAATATCCGCGACGCCCCGAACATGTCGTCGAACCGGGCGTAATCCGCGAACTTATCGGGGACGCCGTACCCGACACCCCTGCTCGCCCCCGCGCCCCCCGCCTGGAGCTTAGCGCCATCGCCCTGGCCTCCGCCCATCGTTCTCCGGCGCCAAACCTCGCGGCAAAATCTCTCAACGTTCCAAGCGTACGACAGCTCTCAGAGGAAACCCTGCGGTGAAGCCCCCCGGCAACGCGCGCTCGGTGTCGCGCGCGAGGTGTCCCACGCCCTGCGACCGCTCCGGCGCTCTGGTGTGTCTCGCTGACGACCTGAAACGAGACCCCTCGGCGCTCACTCAGCCCGCGCGTCGACGCACTGACCGGTCCACCGCGCGTCAATCGATCACGGCTCTGGCAGTCCAGGTCACCGTGGCGAAAGGACGGTGACCCGCACAACAACGAATTAGACCAAGAACAGACCGTCCTTTTGGACCAATAGGAATTCGAAAACGAACCAATTCACCGATTCCTCCGTGTTCTACAGTGCGATCCCTCCGTGGAAAAGACCAATTTCCAAGCGCGTGACTGGCAAATGGGTGGCTCTGGTTGTTGGCTCACGGCGCCAGATCTGCTGACTGGTTGTGCATAGAGGCGCGAAAAGAGGCTGAATTTCTGGCAACCGACCGATCCGCGGTCGGACCACCGCCGCCTCTGCGCAAAAAGTTGTTGGAGCGAAAAATCAATCTTCGCCTCTGCAGTGACGCAGCGCGTCCACGGCGATTGACACCAGTGAGACGACTCGAGCGCTCTACTTACCGAACGGCGAGTGAACTTCGGCTCCGGCGCGATGGTGAAGCCCAGCAAGAACGCCGGCAAGGCGAAGGGCGGCAAGAACGTCAAGAAGCAGCTCAAGGTTAAGGGTGGCATCGCGAGCCGCTACACGACGCGCAACCAGGCGCTGAACCGCCTGCAGCTCAAGCTCGCGGACTTTCGCAGGCTGTGCATCCTCAAGGGCATCCACCCCAAGTACGTCCACGAACAGCTCAATCCTCCCGAACCCTAAACCCGCGTTCGCCCCTCATTCGTCCATCCATCGCTCGTCTCCGCCGCCCGCCGCCGATTTATCGATCTCGCGCGCCGACTCGCGCTGACCGCGCTCTTCATCCCTCGCGTCTTCTCCTCCACCCAGGGAGCCCAGGAAGAAGTTCAAGGGCCAGCACAAGACGTACTACCACATCAAGGACATCAACTTCCTCGCGCACGAACCCTTACTGGACAAGTTCCGCGAGCTAAGGGCGTACGAGCGCAAGATCAAGCGAGCAAAGGCGAAGAAGGCGTACCACGCGGTGGACCGTTTGGAGGACAAGAAGCCCAAGTACGAGCTGGACCACCTGGTGAAGGAGCGATACCCGTCGTTCCTCGACGCACTCCGCGACCTCGACGACCCGCTCACGCTGACCACGCTCTTCGCGGTTCTCCCCGCCGATAAGAGGCACGGCATCCCGGCTGAGGTGCTGCTCGAATCTCGCCGGCTCTCGCTGGAGTTTCAGTCCTACGTCACCAAGATGCACGCGCTTCGCAAGATTTTCATATCCGTCAAAGGGATCTATTACCAAGCTGTGGTGCACGGCCAGGAGATCACCTGGCTCACCCCTCACGCCCTGGCGCAGACGTTGCCCGAGGACGTGGATTACCGCGTCATGCTCACATTTCTCGACTTTTACACCTCCATGCTCGGCTTTGTCAACTACAAGCTCTACTTTGACCAAGGCCTCCGGTACCCGCCCGTGCTGGACACCAAGCTGGAGGACGCCGCGGGAGGGATCGTCGCGGTGATCCACGACCTCGCGGATGAGATGGCGACGGACAAGACCCAGGGCTACGCCGGCGGCGCCAAGAAAAAGTCGCAGCAGGCTAAGCTCACCGAGGCTCGGCTCGCCACGCTCGGCGACAAACTCGCGCAGATCGGCGACGACGAGGTCGACGAGGAGGCTGAGGCCGAGGCGGCGATGCGCGCCACGCGAGGGGACGACGGCGAGGAGACGGAGGAGGAGGCGGAGGAGACTGATGAGCTCGAACGCGTCATCGGCCTCTCCGCCGGCGGCGACCCCACGGCGCGGGAAGACGCTCGGCTGTGCGCCACTCTGTTCAAGGGGATGGTGTTCTTCATCCAGCGCGAGGTACCCCGGGATATGATGGTGTTCATCATCCGCTCGTTCGGCGGCGAGGTGTGCTGGGATGGCGAGGGGAGCCCGTACGACGAGTCCGACGGCGGCGTCACTCACCACGTGTGCGACCGGCCGATGGAGGGTAAGATGCTCGCGCAGCGCGAGTACGTGGTTCCGCAGTGGATCTGCGACTGCGCCAACTGGAGGATCTTGATCCCGTGCGACGATTACAGGCCCGGGATCGTGCCTCCCCCGCACCTCTCCCCGTTCGTCAACAAGGACGACGACGATTACACCCCGGACTACCAGGCTACGCTGGAGAGGCTCCAGATGCAGGCCAAGGCTGCGAGGGAGGGCCGGACTCTCGCGGAGGTGTCCGGAGACGTCGGCGCGAGGATGCTCACCGCGAAGGAGGAGGCGGAGGAGGAGGAGCGGGAGTACGCGCGGGACCTCAAGCGCGAGGCGAAGGGTATACCTTACTCCCGGGCCATGCAGGATGGCAAGGATCACACCGTGGACTCCGAGGAGGAGGAGGAGGACGACGACGAGTCCGAGCAGTCCGAGTCTGGCGACGAGGACGTCTCCGAGGAGGACGAGTCCGACGACGAGGAGGAGTCTGACGAGGATGACGACTCCGAGGCTGATTTGGAGGATGAGGACGCGCCGAAGAAGACCAAGAAGCGCAAACCCTCCCGCCTCACGCACGAGATGGCCATGCGCGAGAAGGACATCATCATCAACAAGCGCATCAAGGACATGGGCGAGGATGGAGAGATTGACGCAATGAGGTACGTCATGCTCCCGCGGAAGAAGCGCGAGCTGTACAAGGCCATGCAGCTCGGTCTGGCCAAGAAGGAGGCGCGGACGAACGAGCTCAAGGAGCGCGCCGCGAAGCTCAAGAAGGAGGGAGTCATGGACGACAAGGGACGCCTCGTGGAGAACAAGGAGGAGAAGAAGGGCCCCAAGGAGGAGAAGAAGGCGCCCGCGAAGAAAAAGGCGAAGAAGTGAGACGCTCCCCGAGCACGAGCCGCCTGTAATGAGAAACGATAAACGCGAAAGGCTTTGCTGATAATTCACAAACCTCTCTAGTGCTAGAACGAATAAGGCGCGCGACGCTACGCCGTTATTTACACCCGTTTCACGCCCCAGAGTCAAGCGCACTTGCCAGCGCGACTTGACGTACCCGAGACGACACCCACCAATAGACTAGTAACCAAGAATGACATGACGCGGCGATTCGAATTACACGAGCTCGATGATGGCCATCTCGGCGTTGTCACCCCTGCGGCGGAGGGTCCTGACGATGCGGGTGTAACCACCGGTGCGCTCGGCGTAGCGGCCCGGGGCTTGCTCAAAGAGCGACTCGACGAGCTCCTTGTCGAAGACGTACGCCTCCGCCTGGCGCTTCTTGTGGTCGCCGCCATCCTTGCCGAGCTGGATCATGTGCTCCACGGGCTTGCGCATGGCCTTAGCGCGGGCCATGGTGGTGGTGATGCGGCCGTAGCGGAGGAGATCGGTGGTGAGGTTGCGAAGGAGAGCCTTGCGCTGGTCGGCGGGGCGGTGCAGGCGCGCAACCTTCTTCCCGTGGCTGATCATGAACCACTTACCACCCGCCTCCACGCCGAAAGACGCGGACTCGACACCTGAATTGGAAAGACACGGGGGATGGGAGAGGCGGCGTCAGAATGAATCCAAAATGGATAAAAGGGGGCGTGGCGACGGAGCTCATCTTCGGTCTAATCGACGTTAAGAGCGAACGCAGACGCGGGCCGGAACGTGGGACGACGGGGTTACGGGTCGTCGGGACGGTCGAGTACACGCGCGCGAGGCGTGTCGCGGGTGTTCACACCCGGTTTCACACCCCAGCGCGCGACGCACTCTCGCCCCGAGCCTTAGCCACTAAAAAGCGTGGCGAACCCCAAAACCCTGAAACCCTGAAAAAAACAACCGGAGATGCGCGGTGCGTGCGGGCGTCACGCGCGCGCGACGGCATCCACGCGCCGAACGACGACGAATCCGATGCCACGCGATGCATCGAACCACGTGGCTTCGTCGTTCAGCGCATGGAGACGCGCGCGTTCGCCGCCATCGCGCGGTTCCGGGCGGGGAAATCAGCGCTTCGGAGCACTCACCCTCGCGGCCCAGAGAAACGGAGCCATTGCTCATGGACCCGACCAGGGACACGGCCTGGGCGGGCGCCTTGGGGGCGACGCGGACGTTGCCGCGGACGCCGACGGTGGGCATCGCCGTGGCGAGGGCGGACATGACGAAGGCCATCTTGCAACTCTCTGTCGTCGAGCGCTGCTGCGAATGTACGGGCGCGGCGACCTCGGATTCCGGTCGGCTTTTTGGTGACGTCGCTCTATCCACAAAAGTGGCTTTCTGCGGGCTACCTGTACGTGGGTGTGATGGAATGCACTTTTCGAAATAGCGTTTTTAGCACATGATAATGAAACTGAAATCAAGCTGGATATTAATTCTTATATGCCGTTAAGCACTTTTTCGCCGAAATCAGAACTTTCAATCCTATCCACCCGGTGAAGAATGACGCGACAAGTGGAGGCGACCCGCCGAGGGCCACTCTTCAGGCCGCGCGACTCGCCTCACGCGCCCGGATCTCAACAAGGAGAGACACAGGATAACGAAAACGTCCGCGATGTTCGCCTCAGCGCCCGTCGCGCTCAAGGCTGTCGTCGCCGACCGCGGCGCGTCGCGTCGCAAATCAGTCCCTCGCGTCGTCACCGTCCGCAACTCCGTCGCCGAGGGCGCGACCAAGACCTCCGCCGCCAAGACCGGCGACCGCCAGAAGGCGATCGTCGTGGGCGGCGGCGTGGGCGGCCTCGGCATGGCGTCCCGCCTCGCGCACGCCGGCTACGACGTCACCATCCTGGAGAAGAACGAGGACACCGGCGGCCGCGCCAGGTCCGAGTTCTTCGGCCCGGACGCCGACGCCTCCGGATGGCGCTTCGACACCGGCCCGTCGCTCATGCTCCTCCCCGACAGGTACCGCGAGCAGTTCACCGCGGTGGGCAAGAAGCTCGAGGACTACATGGACATCGAGCGCGTCGACCCCGCCTACCGCGCGCACTTCGGAGATCACACCTCCCTCGACCTCCTCTACGACACCGAAAAGATGCGCAAGCAGCTCGACGAGGTGGAATTCGGCGCGGGGGGCCGATACATCGACTGGCTCGGCCGCGCGCGCGCCTCCCTCGACTACGGCGTCGCCGCGTTCATCGAGCGCGACGCCAACTCCATCCTGGACTTCGTCGACCTCTCACGCGTCGGCCCGCTCGCGCTCGCGGTGAACCCCCTCGATCTCCTCCTGCCCCAGTTTCAGCAGATGAAGAAGTACTTCAAGTCCCCGAAGCTTCGCGCGCTCTTCTCGTACCAGGAACTGTACGTCGGCCTCTCCCCGTACAACGCCCCCGGGGTCTTCTCGCTCCTCGCGGCGACGGAGCTCACGGACGGGGTGTGGTATCCCAAGGGGGGCTTCGACAAGGTGCGCGGTTCGCTGCAGGCGTTGTGCGACGAAGAGGGCGTGGAGATCCGCACCGGCGCCGCCGTCGAGCAGATCGTCACCGAACCCTTGGGCGGGAGCCCGAGTGCGATCGCGGGGAGCAAGGCGACGCAGGTTGTGAAGGGGGTGAAGCTGGCGAGTGGCGAGATGATCGAGGCGGACGTGGTGGTGGCCAACCCGGATTTACCGTGCGTGTGGGACCAGATGATCGATAAAGAAGTTTTCCCCGAGGCGAAGAAGGAGGCGGAGCGGTGGGAAGATGCGGACTACTCGGCGTCGGTGATTGAGTTCAACTGGTGCCTCGACACCCAGATCGCCGATCTCCTGCACCACAACGTGTTCCTGTCCGGGGACTACGAAGGGAGCTGGGTGCGTCCTTGCGTGGCGTCTGATTTCGACGCGCCGAAGCAGCACAACTTTTACTGCCACAACCCGGTGTTCACGGACGACACGTGCGCGCCGCCTGGGGGTTCCTCCATCATGGTCCTGCTGCCCGTCGCCAACATCAACGAGCAGGCGAGGATGTGCAAGAAGCGCGGGCTCCCGGTGCCCACCGAGGAGGAGATGGTCGCGGCGGGGCGGGAGGCTATCCTTCGAAGGTTCGAGGAAGCCGGCCACGGCGACTTGCGTACGCACATCAAGCACGAGAGCGTCACCACCCCCACGCAGTGGAGGGAGAAGTTCAACATCAAGCACGGGGCGGTGTTCGGGCTGTCGCACGGTTTGACGCAGCTGGCGGCGTTCAGGCCCCCGGTGCGGACGGGCATCGCCGCGCTGGATTCTCCCGAGTGCGACGGGCTTCACTTCGTGGGCGCGTCGACGCGGCCGGGCAACGGCGTGCCGCTGGTGCTCATGGGCGTCAAGGTTGCGTTCGACGCCATCATCAAGATGCACGGCGCCGGGGTGAAGGCCATGCGCGCTGATTAATACCCGTCAACACTCGAGCTTTGTCAATTGCAATCGTATTACGTATTACCGCACTCGATAGACTCGACTCGCCGTGATATCCATCTCTTCTTGGACGCGCCGAAGAGAAACGACGAAGGAAAGGCTGCGTTTTGTGCCTCTCCGCCGGCACTTTCATGCGCGAGGGTGACGGGATCGGCGTCGAGGATCTTCCCTCGGAACCCGCGCGCGTTCACAAGCCCGGCGTTCTTCGTCGCGCGCGCGAGCGTATCTGCTCGGCGCAGGGCCGTATCGGCGTGTGTTTCGTCATGGTCGTTCTCGCGCTCTTTATCCTATGGCCTTTGTCCCTGGCCCTGACCGCCGCCGCGCAAGGCCCGCTCCCTCAGCGCGAGTCCCTCGGTCCCGCGCTCGCGCCCGACCCTAACCTTCCCTTACCCGACCAGCTCGCGGACGACGGCCGATACGTCGCCATCGTTCCTTATCCCGCGCCCGCTAAACGAGTCGTACCTTCCGAGGAGATATCAACCGAGAACTCCACCGCTCGGCTGGACTGCGACACGGTCAGGGGTATCGCGGGGGGCATGACCGGCGTGGACCTCTTCTACAACCTCACCATCCTCAGCGGCCTCGAGCGCCTCGTCGTCCCGGGCGGCGCCTTCCACGAAGTCGTCGGCGACGTCACAGTCTTCGCTCCGACCGACGACGCGCTCGTATCGGAGCTGGACTTCTTCGCGAACGTCTTCAACGTCACCCGCGACAACGTCACGAACGACGTCCCTCTGCTCCAGGAGATCTTGAGGCAGTTCATCGCGTACGGGTCGATCGACGCGGACTACCGCGGGCTCTTCGTCACCCTCGACGGGAGCCTGTGGAACTACACGTACAGTGACGTCGACGGCGGCGAGATAGCGCTGGTGCCCGTCGGAGTTCAACTGGAGGAACCGCCCGTGATACTCAAGGTTGACGACGACGCCGGGGTCCTGACCGGGTGCAGCCGCGGTAGACGACTCAGCGGCGTGGTACGAGCGAGCCGATACGCGAGGTGGGCACGACGCCGAGTTTCACGAAAGGGCACGGTGTGGGGCTAAGCGTTAACACTTTAACGCGCACCCGCCCGTGAACGAAAACCAATAACTGAACGTCCCTTCCCCGCTTCGATGGCGCAGGGTCTACCCTCGTCGTCCCACATATCGTCCGTACGTGCCTTACCCGGTGTACAGCCCGTGGTCCACCGCGGGCGTTGGGTCGCTCGGGTACGGGCTCGGTGCGCTCGACGGCGCCGCGGTTGGCGGTGCGGTTGGATATTACGACGGGGCGTACGACACCCTCGACGCGCTCGACGGTCTGGACGGACTGGACGGACTGGACTAGTGAAGAAGAAGCTCGTGGGTTGGACCACTGAAGGAGACGCTGAGGAGACGGCTCTCCATTGCTATGCGATTCTCCGCTTCTGCTTGTGATACCCAAGGTTGATAGGTTCAGGGATGAATTTGACAGGCTAGCGTCGGTATCGTAGCCATTGATCTCGTCCTTGAAGGACGTCGCTTGTCTTTCTCACGGACGAGATCTCGTCGACGACGCTTGCCTGGTTAAACCTCTACCTTGTGGGAGAGATTGCAAATGATTCAAGCAGAAGCGGAGGATCGGAACACCTCAGCCTCTCCTTCGACGTCGGCCGGGTGAAAGCGTCCTGCTCAGGTCCAAATCGTAGACGGATGCGTCGTCTATATTCAAGGTTCATCTGCTTGGTTTGTGCACAACCTGAATATAGACAACGGTTTCGTCATCCTTCTACGATTTGGACCGAGCGCTTCACCCGGCGCGACTGCAACCACGACGCGTGAGTTTCAATAAAAGGACATTCTTTCGTTCAATTTACAAAGTCATGGGTCTCACTAGCTAAATGTCATCCATGAGATCCAGCTTGACGGTGGTGGACCCCGGCGGCGCCTGCGCGGGCTTACCCAGCATCGGACATCCCGCGCAACGATAAGCATCGCCGAGGTAGCAGTTCCCGCACGAGCTCTTAAACTCCTCCTTCTTCTCCTCCGTCATCGCCTCGCGCTTCCCCGCCTCCTCCTCAGCCTCCGCCTCGGCCCGCCCGCAGCTGCAGTTCTTGCACGCCTTGGGGCCGCACCCTTCGCCCGCGTCGCGAGCCTTCGCGGCTGCGTCGGCGCCCGATCGAAGGTCGATTTCGTCCAGTAAGTCGTCCTCGTCGAGGATGTCGTCGTCGTCGTCGCCGCCGAGCTTCCAAGCCTTGGCGGCGTTCCCGTCGCCGTTGAGGGCGTTGAGCGGCGCCGCGTTCTCCTTGAGCTTGCGGGACTTGAGCGAGAAGGACGCACCCGCGGTCCACGTGGGCTTGGACGCGGCGAGCGCGCCCGGCGCGATGCCCGGGACGACCCCGCCGGCCGCCTTGGCGTCGGTGAACCCCGCGACGAGCAGATCTCCCTCGGGCGCGGGCGCGACGTTGGATGACGTGTCGCCGAGGACGCCCACGACGATCTCGCCGCCCGGCATGACCGCCTCTTGCATCTTGCCGAGCACCGATGGGGTGTGGAACGCGGAGGTGGACGCGAGGGACACCAGCTTCGCTACCGATCCCGCGGGCTCGCCCAGCTCGCCGTCGGCGGCGACGCGGGTGAGGACGACGACGACGTTGGGGTCGAGGCCGTAAGTGGCCGCCGCGGCGGACACGACGGACGCGGGGATGGACCGAGCGTCGGTCGCGACGACGTGGGACGCCATGGTTCACGCGTGCGGGGACGTGCGTGCGGGGCGTCGAGCGTAGTGGGCGCGGGCTGGAGATCTGCTTGGTGAAAAATATCACTTGAGTTTGCTCAGCTATGTCCGGCCGTTTATGCGGGTATTTGGAGGTCTAATGACTCAAATGTATGGTCGGCCGCAAAAGTAAATTCGCAAAAGTTGCTTCGGTCAACCCGAGAAAGCCGTTATGACGGTTCCCGATATAGCGCTCCAGAGGACGGGCGCGCCGTACATAGCGTAGATGGGGCTCGTGATCGACGACGAGGAGGCGGAGGCTGCCGAGAAGGCCGCGAAGGAGGCGCTCGATGCGGACGCGCCGTGGAACGAGCCCGACGAGGACCCACCGCCGCCCGCGCCGGAAGGCGAAGATGCCGAGCCCGAGCTGGACGCCGACGGCAACCCGGTGGATACGCCGGCGCCGGTGGACTACAAGGGCATCGCCAAGCGTCTGGCGATGGCGACGCTCCCTGTCGAGGGCGAGGAGGAGGTGGACCACCTCAAGCTCGTGTGCGACGCGTGCGACGACATCCGCAGCCTGAACATCGTCGCCGAAGATGCGTACGGCGAGACGGCGAGTAAGATCGTGTACTTCCGAGTCGTCGAGCTGCTGTTCAGGCACCTCCGCGCCGTGCCCGCGCCGCTCCCGCCCACGCCCGAGCCCGAGCTCGACGACGAGGGTAACCCCGTGACGCAACCCGCGGAGGACGACAAGGAGAACGAACGCGAACTGACCGTCGAGGAGCAAAAGGCGGCGGACGCGCAGGCGGAGGTTCGCGCGAAATGGGAAAAAGTCGCCCTGCCGTGCGCCAGGGCGCTCGCGCACCTCGTCTCCGTCCCCGGCGCGATCCGCCGCGAGGTGACCGACTCTCCGTACTTCACCCAGGCGCTCTTCGCGCTCATCGACCCGGCGCCGTTCACCCCGAGAGACGCCCTCGCGCTCTCAGACGTGGCGCTCAGATGCATGGCGCAGCTCGCCAGAGGCAACGCGGCTTTCACCTCGGCGATCAACGCGTGCGCGTGCGGCGAAAACCCGGCACTCGCCCCAAACGCCGGGTCGTGGCTCACGCGCCTGTGCGCCATGGCGCCACCGCCCAAGACGGAGGAAACGCTGGCGGAGGAGGACGCGGCGGAGGCGGAGGAGGCGGCGAAGAAGGAAGCCGAGGGCGACGCGTACGTACCCCCGGATCCGCCCCCGCCCCACGTGCGTTGGCGCGTCGCGTCCAAGGCTATGCGACTGGCGACCGTCTTGGCCAGGTCCCCAAAGAACCGCGCCCGGCTTCTGCGCGTCA
>Ga0206682_10002639_pt1 | contig 16044 bp, 10 predicted proteins | sample M240m12015metaG_FD_155444 | JGI IMG/M metagenome (GOLD analysis project Ga0206682, IMG submission 155444) | Ammonia-oxidizing marine archaeal communities from Monterey Bay, California, United States - M2 40m 12015 | ecosystem: Environmental > Aquatic > Marine > Intertidal zone | place: USA... | reverse complement strand
CGCGCGCGTCGTCCGCCGCGACGTCGCCGCGACGTCGCGCGTTCGACGCGTCGTTCGCGTCGCGCGCGCGACGGTCGTCGTCGCCGTCGCGCGCGACATGTCTGTCGCGCGTCGGACGGCGATCGTCGATCGTCGAGCGCGTCGAGCGCGCGTCGCGATGCGACGACGGCGCGCGCGGCGACGCCGCGATCGAGTCGGGCGGGACGTGGCGTTTCGGGCGAATCTTCTTGGCATTCGGTGGTGTTCGTATACGTATGTTTATGTGTGTGTGTGTTTTACGTATTGAAGGGGTCTGAGTGCTATATACAAGGGTTTAGAGCATAGCCCGGCCGCGCGCGCCGTCGCGGCGTCGCGGCGTCGTTCGCGCGCGCGGGGGGCGTTCGCGTCTTTCCATACATGGGAATCGGATGACCTCGTATACGTGATTATACATCGTATATTGGGTGCGTAAAGCGGTGTATACGTATCGCGTGCGCGGTGGCCCGCCCCGGCCGCGCGCGCGCGCGCGCGAGACGCCGGCGCGTCGATCGAGACGCGCGCGCGCGAACGCGTCCGATCGAGACGCGCGCGCGAACGCTCGACGCGCGCGACGGTCGATCGACGACGCGCGACGGTCGATCGACGACGCGCGACGAACGCGCGAATCGACGGGCATCGGGAATCGCGAACACCAAAGCGAACGATCGCGAACGAGGCGTCGCGAACGAATCGCGTGCGAATCGCGAGGCGGCGGTTCGAGGCGCGCGATGTCGCGACGGTCGAGCTCGGGGATGCCGGGACTCGGATCGCTGAGCTCGGCGGACAAGACGAAGGCGTCGACGATGCGGTTGTTTCAAAAATCGCTGCGAGACATGATCACGGGCATTCGCAGTCACAAGGATTCGCAGAAGGAGTTTATAAATAAATGCCTGAGCGACATACGCGCGGAGGTGGTGAGCTCGGACATCAGGACGAAGGCGGTGGCGATCGAAAAGGCGACGTACCTGCACTCGCTCGGGTATTCGATGCACTGGGCGTCGTTTCACGTGGTGGAATTGATGTCGACGACGAACGTAAAGTATAAGAGAATCGGATACTTGGCGGCGTGTCAAAGTTTTGGGGACGACACGGACGTGGTGCTGTTGATTCCTAATTTGTTGAAGAAGGATTTGGCGTCGCCGAATCCCGCGGAGGCGGCGCTGGCGATTTCGTGCCTGGGGAACATCGTGACGCCGGAGTTGTCGCAGACGCTCGTGGCGGACGTGTACTCGCTGTTGAACAATCATAAGCCGGATTTGCGACGACGAGCGTGCTTGTGCCTGTACAAGTGCTTCTTGCGATATCCCGAGGCGCTGCGACCGTCGTTCGCGCGATTGACAGAATGTCTGGACGACGACGATCAATCCGTGGTGCAGGCGGCGGTGACGGTGCTTTCCGAGCTCGCCATGCACAACCCGAAGACGTACCTACCGCTCGCGCCCAAGTTTTATAAACTCTTGACGTCGAGCTCGTCGAATTGGATGACGATCAAGCTCGTGAAGGTTTTCGGCGCGCTCACGCCGCTCGAGCCGCGACTGGCGAAGAAGCTCGCGGGGCCGATCTCGGAGATTCTCGAAACCACCAACGCCAAGTCGTTGATGTACGAGTGCGTGCGCACGGTGGTGATGGGGATGACGAGTCAAGAAAAGGTCGTCCGCCAAGCGGTGGACAAGCTCAAGGATATGTTGGAGGATCACGATCCAAACATCAAATTTTTGGCGTTGCACGCGTTGACGTTTTTGCTCGATTCGCACCCGCGCATCGTCGCCGAGCACAAGGGGAACATCTTCGAGTGCCTCGACCACGAAGATTCAAACATTCAATACTGTGCGTTGAAAATTGTGTGCGGTTTGGTGACGAAGCGCACGCTCATCGACACCACGGCGCACTTGATGAACGCCATGGGCAAGGCGGATCAACGCTTCAGGGACGAACTCGTGTTGAGCGTGATTCACATCTGCATGAACGAGCGCTACGCCTTGGTGACGGATTTTGTGTGGTATCTTTCCGTCCTCGCGGATCTCATTCGTGTCCCGTGCTCGTCTCACGGCGCGCTCATCGGTGAACAAATCATCGACGTGTGCTTGCGCGTCGAGGTGATTCGCGAAGCCGCGGTGGGCATCTTGGGCCCGCTCTTGCTCGATGACTCATTGCTCGAGCAATCCAACGTCAACAAGACCGTGCCCGGAGCGCTCAAGGCCGTGGCTTGGGTCGTGGGCGAGTATGCGCACTACGTTGTCGATCACGAAGAAATTCTCGACGCGTTGCTGAGCCCGCAAGTCAAGCAACTCCCGGGCGACGCGCAAGCGGTCTACTTGCAAACCATCTTCAAGGTTTACGCCAGTGCGGTGCTGATGTACTCTCAGGGCATTCGCCCCACGGGCGCCTTGGGTGCGCTCCCGGCACCGGCGACGGAGCCTTTGATCGAGCTCGCCGAAAACGGCGGTGAAGACGGCGGCGCGGCGAGCGCGCCGACGCCGGGCAAGTTGGTTCCCGAATCCGAGGACCTCGTCGTGTTGCGTCAAAAAGTCTCGCGCGCGATCGAGCCGTTCACTACGAGTTTTAATCTCGAAGTTCGCGAGCGAAGCTGCCAACTGCAGCAAATGCTCGTCATCGTCGGCTCGTCCGAGGACAAGGAACCGGGCTCGGGAATCGCCATAATCGAAGCTTTCGCCACGGTTTTGAGCGAAGAGATCCAACCGGTGAGTGTCAAGGCGCAGCGTAAGATCGACATCCCCGCCGAGCTCGGCGCGGACGAACCGATGAGCGCGGAGTGGGACTACCTACTCGTCAGCAGCGACGACGAGGACGACGACGAGTACGCGAGCAAAAAGGGCAAGAAGAACAAAAAGAACAAGAAGAAGGACAAGATGGCCAAGGAGATTCGCGACGTCACCGAAATTTTCGGTGCGAAGAAGAGCAAGGAACAAATCGCTCGCGAAGAGCGAGAATCGCGCGAAATGCTCGCCAAGCACAGGGAAAAGATGGGGCAATACTATCTTGAGGGCGACGCCGCGGGCGACGAGAAGAAGAAGTCGAAATCGCCTAAATCTCTCCCCGGTCCGGAGTCTGCGACGATGAACGCGCTCGAAGCTCGATTGGCGAATTACAACGTTGGCCAAGCGGAACGACCGACGATCAAGGGCGAAAGCGAAAGCGAGAGCGAGGAGGAGGAAGTGCCGACGGGGCCGAGGAAGGGCAAGCATTACGATCCCAAAGTCGCCTCTTCGCAGTTGCACGGCGAGCTCGGAGCGTACAACCCCATGAAACCGCTCGATCGCGGTGAGCACTTGCCATCAGTCGAGGCATACCCACGATTCGATCCGTATTCAAAGGACGACGCGGCATTCAACGCGTTTTCCCCGGACGCGGGCAAGCACCACAAGTCTTCAAAGGAGAAAAAGTCGAAGAAGGACAAGTCCAAGTCGAAGAAAAAGAAGGCGAATGGCGAAGGTATCGACGAAGCCGGCGCTAGCAACAAGGGGGGCTCAAAAGAGAAGAAGGCGAAGAAGGAAAAGAAGAGCAGCGAGAAGAAGACGAAGGCGGCGGACGTCGACGGCTTGGCAAAATCGCTCCTAGACGCCGCAGTGTAATTCGTTGTTCATGCACGATCGACGTCATTATCGTGACTGATCGTGTCGCAGGTCGCTCGTTGACGAAGTGTCCACCGTATCACCGTTTCATGTGACCATTAGTCGTGCTGCTGTTGCTGTGTATTAATTACTACCCCACGTTATCGTGAAAAATGACCGCTCGTCTCCCAATTCAAATTTCATTTTCGCGACGAAAAAAACGCCCGCACAGCGCACACTTTGACGCTCGGCATCCGTGCGACGCGTTCTGCAACTATTTACAGCACCGACGCCCGCACGAACAGTCATGACAGTGACGTGGGCCGATGCAGGAAATGCCAGCGCGAAGCTCACACTCGAGGACGTTCGTGGGTGGGCCGTGGAGTATGGGTTCGTGAAGACGAGCGTGCCGTCCGATCGTCCGATCGCCCAACGCGTCGATCTCGCGGCGTTTTTCAAGGTTTACAACACGAATGCGTTTTCAACGTTTAAAGATAAATTCAAGAAGAAGCGATTGAAACCGCCGAATGAGACCCAGGTGAGCTAACTGCGGGCACTCGACGTCTCCGGCGGCGCGATCGACTGAGCGAACACACGACTGACGGGTTTCGTGAACGTAGGATGCTGACGATGACGACGACGACGAGTTGACAGAAGAACAAATCGCTACTTTTCTATCTGAATATGAACAACACAAAGACTACGAGACGCTCAAGTGGCGATACGTCAAACGTCCAGGAGCCCAAGCTGCGCGCACAGAAGCGTGGTACGGATGCTACGGCCCGACTCAGTACCTCAAACACGGCGAGAACAAGGAGAAAGCTCCTGTTTGGCGAGAAGACGGATCCATCGATTACGGTGGACGCGCGAAATGGGACGCCTGGGACGCGTGTAAAGGAATGACTGAGCAGGAAGCCAAGATTGCGTTCGTGCGCGCCATTCGCTCGGCTTTGGCGGCTCCGCACGAAAACTTTTACTGACAACTGCCTCATGCCTTCCTGGCCAACGTGCGTTGCTTTGTGGCCACTTGAACAATCTTCTCTTCGACCTGTCACGTGGTGAAAAATGCGCTGGTTAGTCCACGAACTTTGTATTAATGAGACAAGACGCACCTTTAAGCCTTTTCGCCGGCGCACCGAGTCCATGAGTTGTCGTGCTATGTTGGGTCCGACGTCACCCTCTTCACCGTATTCTTCTCGCTCTTCTTCCGTGGTCGGCGTAAAAAATGGATCCATATCTATGGGGCTCCAGTGACTAAATACTAATTGCGCTGTGGACGCCCCTGAGGTTTGCGCGCGGAGCTGATCGACAAAGCCAAACGCCGTCGCCACCGGCAGGTAGGCGTGGATCACGAACACCCCCGTGCCCTCGCGAATGGTCTCCGACAACACTTGCGATCGGCGTTTACCGAGCACGGCGTAAGTACCTCCGAGTGCGTCCGCAGTGGTAGTGATGACCGCCAAGTACATCGCCTCGACAAGACGCGTTCCGGCCTTGAGCACGGCTTTGCGAATCGCGTCTCGAACCGCATTGATGATTTGACCCGAGAGCGGACCAAACTGATCGCCATCTGTATCTTCGACGGTACGGTCGTCATCTTCATTGCCTCGATTCACGGCAACGTTCAGCGTTATCTGCACTCCAGTCAGCGGTTCGTCGCAGAGCGGGCCGCGATCGGTCGCCATCTGAAATCCCGTCAACACGCTTCCTTGCACCGAGTTCAAATCAAAATCAGCCGCGACGTCTTCTGGCGGAGACCCGTCCATGTCATAGGGCTTTCTCACCCCGAGCGCGACGCCCACGTTAGCGTGGCCAAACTCCTTCTCTTCATCATCCACGTCTACGGTGTACGTGCCGACGTTGAGCACGTTTGATCCTACGCGCTTCGGTCCTAGAGCCCACGCCGAACGAAATGTATCCTCCACTACTCCTTCGGGACCTTGCTCATCGTACGTAGCCGCTTCGCGCGCTGCCGTCACTTTCTCAATGAATGCTTTGGCGAGCATTTTGTTCTCGTCGCTTTCGGTGTCTTTGGCGAGCAATATCACCTTGAGCGCATCCGCAGAATCATCCACCGCGCGAACGATGAAGTTGTGAATGGGTTTCGCCGTGCACGTAAACGTCAGACGTCCATTCGCCGTCGACGACGACGCCGTACCCGTGGTCGTGACGCCTTCGCGGAAGGAAATGATTGGCGGGGACACACGTATGGGAACCTTGGCGAATCGCTCGCGCAAATCCGCGACGCATCGCTCGAGATGCACTTCACCCGCCGCCGCGACGACGTGCTCGCCCGTGTCCATCACGCTCACCTCGACAAAGGCGTCAGCTCTATTCAACAGCCGTAAACCTTCGACGAGAGCGTCCATGTCGGTCACGTTTTCGGGTTCAACCGCCACCTTCACGATCGCCGACGCCTGAAACATCATTTCCCCAAACGGCGGGCACTCGAGCGAAGACGAGAGCGTGGCGGACTTTAAAATCGCCCTGTCCAAGCCGCCAATGGCGAGCAAGTTTCCGGCGGGAACTTCATCCACCTTGAACATCCCTTGACCCATCATGAGGTACAGCTCGGTGAGCTCCACTTCTTCGATGTTCGACGCGTCATAATCGCTCGGGTCGTGCTGAGAATTCAACACGTAGAGCTTGTCGCCTTTTCGTACCGTGCCCGAATAAATTCTCGCAAAGGCTAAAAACTTGACGTCGCCACCACCCGCTTCGGTGAGCGCACCTTGGACGTGTACCTTGGGCACAGCTATCATCTTACAGACGAAAATGATCTTGGGCGCGTCATCCGAAGCCTTACCTGCGATTACCGCGCGTCGGGCCTCGTCCAAGCCTTTCGGGCGCGCGCCACGCAGTACGGGCTGTGGCATGACTCGATTGACGCGTCGCGCCGCGGCGGCTACTGGATTCGGCACGCAATTCACCACCATCTCTAATAAACACGATGACATCGGAAGCCAGGCACGCATGACGCTCTGTAGAGCCGCTCGACGATCCGTGTTTTTCAGCTCTCGCTCGCCCACGTCCACCTTGAGTGCTCGAGCGAGGGTGGCCAAATCCTTTTCCACCCACTCGCCGTTTTTTTCGCTCTCCGCCGTGCGATAGATCTTCCAGATCGGCTCCAAAATGCACTGCACGAACAAAGGTTTAAGTTTCCCGTTCGCCACTTTGCGACTGACGATCCGTTTCATCTTCGGGTGGTAATACCAATCTCCGCACAGCGCCTTGGTCAACGCCGCGGACGAGCACCCGAGCTTTTCGGCGTACAAATCCGCGAACGCGTCTGGGCGAAACGCCCATCCATCGATCGCGCTCCCAAACGCCACGTTCCCGCTCGCGATGTTAAACGCCTCTTCCTCATTCACTAAATCTTCTTCGTCTTCGAGATAATCACACGTCGTCGTCGTCGTCGTCGCGTCGTTCTCGCCGCCGTTTTCGCCCCTTCCCTCCTCGTGCGCGTCGAAGGCGCTCAAAAAAGTATCCGCCTGCGATATAAACTTTTCGCTCTCAAACGCGCTCATCAACCCGTTCACCTCGTGCAACAACGACCGTATTCTCTCGTACGCTTCCATCGGCGTGTAACCGAGCTCGACACACACGCGATCGAGCTTATTAAACACCAAGCACGGCTTCAATCGTTCCTCCCACGCCTGTCGCAGCACCGCGTGCGTCTGCACGCACACCCCCTCCACGACGTCCACGACGACCAAGCACCCGTCGCTCAGCCGCGCCGCCGCCGACACTTCGCTGCAAAAATCCACGTGTCCCGGCGAATCGATCACCGTTATCAGCACTCGCTCGACGATTTCTTCGCCGCCCTCGTCGCCGTCGCGCTTTTTCTCGCGCGCCGCCCTCGGCGTGTACAGCAGCGCGATCCCCGCGCTCTTCATCGTGATCCCTCGTCGCTGTTCGTCCTCGTGAAAGTCCATGTACCGCATCTGTCCCGCTTGCTTTTGCGATATGAACCCGTTGTGCGCCACGAGCGCGTCCGTGAGCGTCGTCTTGCCGTGATCGACGTGCGCGAGCACGCACACGTTTCGGCACTGCGCGCCGTCGTCGCGCGCGAATCGCAGCGCGTGCAGCGCTTTCACGGCGTCGTCCATCGCGACGCGGTCCGCGCTCGGTCCTCGGACGCGCCTTCCTCGCCCCGGCTCTCCGCTCTCCGCTCTCCGCTCTCGGCTCTCGGCCTCGGCCTCGCCGCCGTCTGTCGCCCGCGCGCGCGCGCGTTCGTTAGCGCGCCGGTCGCGCGGGCGTCGCGTCGTCCGCGGTTCGCGGTCTCGCACTTTTTCACGCATTGAAGACGCGCATGTAGACCCATAGGTGTGTACATCCCCATATCATAATATATAACACACGGACACGCGTGGCCGTCCGCGACGCGTCCGCGACGTCGCGATTTCGCGCGCGTCCGGGGTGCGGCGCTGGACCCTACCTGATTTATGTATGGACGCGCCGTGTCGACACGGCGCGTACGCGAGACCACGCGAGCGGTATCAATCACCGCGTTCGCGTCGATCCATCCTCGCCCGCGTCCCGGCGATCCGTCGGACGGCCGCGGCCGTTGGCGTCGCGTCGACGCCGACGCGACGACGGAGCGCGACGCGCGATGGGCGCGAGGGCGCGCGCGCGAGACGCGAGACGAACGACGCGCGCGTTCGTCGCGATTCTCGCGCTCGCGCTGCGCGCGGCGACGACGCCCGCGGCGGTGCGCGCGACGCGAGCGACGAGAAGACGGACGAAAGACGACGACGACGACGAAGAAAGACGCGACGACGACGAGGGACTGACGGACGGACCGACGACGCAGGGAACGACGCTGCGATGGCGAAAATTACACGCGTGGGGGGAGAACAAGCTCGGGGAACAGGGACGAGGCACGGTGCGGACGAAACGCCGAAACGCGACGCGACGGGACGACTGACGAGACGCGCGGCGCGGCGGCGAACAGGCGACGAGCGCGGGGACGTGCGCGGAGGGAGAGCTGCCGGAATTAGGATGGGATCTGAACGGTGCGTCGAACTGACGGTGCGCGCGTTGATCCAGCGGCGAACTGACGGTGCGCGCGTTGATCCACGACAGAGACGGTGTCGCGCGTCGTCGCGGGCCTGGACCACGCCGTGGCGCTCACCGCGCGAGGCGAGGCGTACGCGTGGGGGAGCAATCGATGCGGACAGCTCGGCACGGGAGACTTTATAGATGCGCTCACGCCACAAAGGATTTTGAGCTCGCACACGATCGTGGACGTCGCCGTGGGCGTCGAACACACGCTCGCGCTCGCGAGCGACGGCGCGCTCTTGGCATTCGGGTGCAACACGCGAGGCGCGCTCGGGATCGGGTCGGCGAATTTAGGCAGGCACGCGACGCCGCAAACGGTGACGTCGGCAGAGACGTTCACCGCGATAGCCGCGGCGGGCGCGCACAGCGTAGGACTCACCGAACAAGGGGCGGTGTACACGTGGGGGGCAAACAACCAAGGCCAGCTCGGTGCGTCTCGCTTTTTCGCTCGCGCCGCGACGACGCGCACGGCGCGGACGGACGACTGACGACGCGCGCGACGAACAGGGCTCGGTGGATGCGTTTTTCCGGGCGGCCCGGGACGGGATCCGTGCCTGAACGACGTGCACACGGTGAGAGAAACGAACGCTTCGCGTCATGATTTATTAATTAATTTTTTTATTTCGCAGCCCACGAAAGTGCTCGTGATGAACGACGGGCTCGTTTTACCGCCCATTAAATTAATCGCCGCCGGCGGAGGCACGTTGGCGGGCGTGGCGCGCGTTCCCATCGGCGGACACACCGTGGCGGTGGCGAAATTAGATAATTCAGTGTACGCGTGGGGCGATAATTTTGCCGGACAGTTGGGTACGTCATCAGAGCGCGCCTCGAGCGATTCTGACGTTTCCACAGGCGTGCCGCAGGTATACTTCAACGCGTCGTCATCCGCGTACTTTAACAACACTCCGACGTACACCCCGAACAAGGTACGGCGCATTTTTCTCGCGCAGGATGCACATTTAATTAATTAATTAATTCGCAGTACGACGCGACTACCGGAGAGTATTACAACCGTCACGAAAAACCCATGGTCGTGCACGCACACGCCATCGTCGTCGCGAGCGGCACCAGCGTGCAAGCGAATAAGACGATTCTCCCGGCGATCAAGCAAATAGACGCGGGGATCGCGCACACGATTATGCTACTCGAGACGGGTGAAATTTTCACGTGGGGGGACAATTACTACGGTCAACTCGGGCTCGGATACGCGTCGCGTCAGAACACGCCGCACATGTTCTACGTCACGCGCTTTCGCGACGTTCCGCAGATGATTGACAAGCCCACGCGCGTGAAGAAGTTTGACTTTGTCGAAGAGACGGTGGTGAATTCTGTACCGATTAATTATACCATCACCGGGTACGTTTCGCGCGGAATCAACGCCCAAGAATCGGTGACGAATCGTACCTTTACTGACTCCGTTCGCGCGTAGGACGATAAAGGAAGAGGGCAACGCGATATTCACACAGGTGCGAAATTAATTTTGATTAATTTAATTATTTCTCGTCGAGAAGCGCGCAAAGACTGATTGAGCGCGCTCTGCGCGGCGTATCACGCAGGTCAGCGCCGGTGGTCACGTCTCCATGGCGATCACGTCCAACAATAAGCTATTCATATGGTACGTGCGACCGCACGCCGCGACCACCAACGCAGCCGCAGACTGACGCTGAAATTTTCGTTTTCTCGCGCGCAAGGGGCGATAACTCTGAGGGTCAGCTCGGCGCTTGTGGATGCGGAGGATGCGTCGCGTACGACGCCGCGGACACGGGCGTATGCACAGTCAATTCCACGGCAGCGTGTCCATGTAATTGCGGGGGACAAGGCACGTGCGTGTACACCCCTGCTTCGGCGGCGAACAACTTTATCGCGACAAACGAAGGTAAATGCGTCACCTACGGCACAGGCGCCGAGGCGGTGGCCAAGTGCAATTGCGCTAAAGGCGCTCTAAATCCTACTCTGAACCCTCCCCGGATGGTGGGGCAGATAAGTCTCATGGATGAACCGATGGTGTCTGATTTGAGCTACGAAAAGCAGTTCACGACGGTGACGTACGCGAGCGCCGGTGGCGGCGCCATGTTCGCCATATCCGAATCCAACTGCAAAGACGACGCTGACGGCGTCGTGTGCTCTGGACGAGGACAGTGCTTAGCTGATGGTTCGTGCAACTGTAACGACGGCTCTGGTGGACCGACGTGTGAGAACGTGTGCCCGCTGGCGACGGATGAGGACGAGGCGCTATTCTCCCGATACGGTCTCGACGAAAACATCGCCGGTGAAAAGTGCGCGGGCCACGGTACGTGCGATCCAATCACCGCGGAGTGCATTTGTGACCCCGGCTTTTTCGGCCCGCGCTGCACGTACATCTGCCGTCGCGATGCAAACCTGAAAGTCTGTTCCGGGAACGGCACGTGCGTCTACAACCCCGAAACCTCCTCGTCGCCCTACTGCGAATGTGACCGCTTCCAAAATCCGGGAGAGTGTGCGCAGCGTGGTCTACAGCTCTATCCTCAAGGTTGGTGCAGCTTTCACGGTGGTGAAGCCACGGGAGGCTTTGCGAGCTGTTTCGTCGCCGGCGTTTGCGGCGACTGCGAGAGTCCCGCCGCGGGACGCTTCGATTCGCCCCTCGTCCTCGTCCTCTTGTTCGCCGCCGTCGTCGTCTTCGTCTTCGGCGACGATTCGCATCGAGACGGCATCGCGTAAATCTTTGAACATCTTCCCTCGTTCGTCCGAGCGTGACTTGTAATCCACGCACGCAAGCGCGCGAACGCCCGGCTCGCCCGCGCGCCGCGGCTGCGCTTTGGACCAGTCGAGCGCGAGAATCGCTCGAACCGACACACTCGAGCGCTCGTCGCCGCGCGCGAGCGGGCACCCGCGCGAAGACGCGACGGAAACGAAACAAACGATCACCGGGACGTGTCGACGCGCGATTCTCGCGCGATAACGACGCGTCGAACGCGCGCGACGTTGCGAAATGTCTCGAGGGGGACAACGCTCGGCGTCGACGTTTGACGACCCGGGGACGTCGCTGAGCGACGCTCGCGGACGAGGAAGCGCGCACGATGGGTCTCGAAACGCCTCAGGGTCGCTGCGCGCGACGAGTGGGAGCAGGAGCGCGAATGGATCGGACACGGCGAGCCGAACGGTGAACGGCGGCGGCGCGAACGCGGCGCTCGAACTGGCGGCGACGACGTGCGATGAGTTGGCGCGCGTGCTCGAGTCGCGACGGTACGGACGAGAGAGTGCGAATTTAGGCAGCGAAGCGATGAAGACGATCGAGACGATCGAGCGCGTGTTGAAGCGAAATAGAGAAAATTTGAGGGAATTTTTCAGCGCGTGTTTTCAGCCAATTTTGTGTCGGTTGTTTTCGTTCGACGGATCATCCAGTGAGGGGTGGATGAACGCCGCGTTCACCACCGGAAGCGAGAGAGATGTGAAAGACTTGTTGGATTTCTTATCTCCGGAGGGATCGTTGATCCGAGCGATGTTGATCGCAGATTCGGACAAGTTGGTGCAGTTCGCGTTTCCGCTCGATCGTCTGCCGGAACGAACACAAAGAATGTTACAGACGGAAAGCGGAGCGATGGCGCTGAACCGATCACCCCCATACGCTGGTTGCATTAAACGAGACAGTGTGGGGAAGTATCAGGTGCATTTGGGGCTGTATCATTACTTCATGTTTTGGACGGCATATTTCGCGATGCGACCGGGGGGAAGACGAGGGTCGTCGTCATCGTCGCTTTATTCTGCGGGACAAAGTCCGTCTTACAAGAGTGGAAGTGGTCCTTTCGGTGGCACTGGATCTCCAATCAGTAGTGGTGCTGCGTTTCTCGGTGGGCAGTGGCCATCGACGCCGTCTTTGATGCAACGCGCGCCGTCGAAGCGCGTGCATCCGTATCGCGAGTTGTTACTCTCGCACTTGAAATTCTTTCTTCCGCGCGAGGAGACGGGAAAGAGTTGGGGCGGTGGCGGTAAAAGTGGTGATGATAAGGCGAATGCGGTGCAAGCTGAGTTTCTGGTGAGCATTTTGAGCGAATTTTGGATGCCCGTGGAGGAGGCGCGGGGGCCGCAGTCGGGCGACGGCGCTCGAGGCGCGACCGGATCGCCGTTTCGAAGCTCGTTCCCAGCCATGGGTCGCGTCGTCGACGCTGCTATGCGCCAGGCAAACATGAGCCCAGTGCGTTCGAGCGGCGATGCGCACCGACGAGACGGCACGCGCAGGTATGCGTACAACCCACCCGCGGTGGATCACGTCAACGCGGTGACACTCTTGATTACGTACTTGTTTGCCGAACTTCCAGATCGTCGACCGGAGAACTTAGAGGCGATGAAAACCATCGAGCGCGCGCGTGAGATGATCCAACGCCCGCTGTATTGCTTTTTACGCGATGCCTTTACGCAGTGGCCGACTGAAAGCTCGACAAATATGGAACCCATGGTGACGCTTTGGGTGGCGTATTTTGCGCCGTGGTGCGCCAAATATCCGCAGAGTCAGACGAAGTCGTCGTCGAGCGGATCGAAGCGCTCAGGATCACCGCGCGCCATGCTTACTTCTCCACTCAAATCTAGCGGTAGTGGATCTTCATCAAAGGTGGCGGGGTACGACGACGCGTTGCTCTCGCGCGGAAAAGAGTTCAAGTTTGACGATCAAGTTGTCGACACTCCTGGGGTGTTTTCCCACGTTCGTCACGTGTTGAAGAGCATTCCGTTCTACCATGAACTGATGAAGCATTTCTTAGAACTGTGCTGTAAGCGCGTGCCGCTCGACGCCGAGGGCACGGCGACCGTGTTGCTGGCGGCTTTGGAACCGCTCGCGGCGGCGCCAAAGTTGTTGAAGATCTTACAAGACGTTGAAGACGGCTACGCCGAGTTTGTTCTGGACCCATTCAAGGGAACTCTGAAAACTATGCAAGCGCGAGAAGATTTAGCGGCGAACGCGGAATCATACTACCCTCTCATTCGCTCTCAGCTCCAAGAATGGGAACCCGACGTCGACCCCGTGACGCTTGGCGACACGCTTCCGGGAACGCCCGGGTCCGCGGTGAAGAGCTCGCCGCTGAGCAAGTGGCACGGTGCTGCTGCACGCCTAGCGGCAAACAAATCATTCGAATCGGACAAAGCCAATGGGGGAAGTTCCAAGCATTTGCGCATGTTCACACCGGAGACCGACGGGTTGGCGCAAGTTGCCATCGCGCTCATTCATCGCCTCGAGCGCGACGCAACGCAAGTGCCTACGTCTCATCCGCTTCGCAAGAAAGTGCCAGCATTTCGAGCGGCCTCGTTCACGGTGTTTCGCTTGGAAAGATTCCGCGATACGCCGTACCTGAAGAGCCCAACGTCGACAAAGTACGTGGACACGGACGCGGGTGAGAATCGTCAAGGATGGTCATCCGCGCGCACGAGCGCGAAAGAAATGTACAAGGGTGAGTGGATGCACAGACCGATCGGTGGAAATGAAATTACTTTGCTCGTGAAAATTTTGGTGCCCATTTCGGTGTTCTTGAACAAAAAGCTCGGACTTGACGGCGTGGCCACGGATGAGGGCGCGAACAAGCGACGAATCGCGTACGCCGACGTGCGTTCGGCGGTGACGGAATCGTGGGCACGCGCGCGGCGAACATCGCGACGGGGCAACCCCGTTGTGGACTATGTGTTCTCGATTTTTGCCGTTTTAGAGGAGGTGACGCTCGGATTGTGTCGTCGTAAAGGGTTGACCGTCAACTTGCGACCTTTTAGCGAGTATCAAATGCTCGCGCTCGCCTGGTGCGCCTACGTCGCGTTCTGGTTCGCGCGCGTGGTTTTGGCCGTGATCACGATGGATTTTGACGAAGATTACTGATGCGCACTACTTTTCTACATAATCTAGACCGCTGCTTGCAATGCCGACGACTTAGCACACGAAGAACCAATAAAATCTAGTCATTCTTTGCGCCAGAACTGCGCTCGCCGCCAGAGCGATGGCTTGTTCGTCGCGTCGATCGCCGATGCGTCCAGCGGCGGCGGCGGCGAGTAGCGCGTCGTCGTTTCTTCGTAAAACAGGCTCAAGAGCTCGCGAAAGCCTAAAGTGAAGAGAAAGCTCAAAACTAATCCGCACACCAGCAAGGCGAACGTCGCCGCGCGTTCGAGCGGCGTCCCGAGCACCCACACGCGATCGAACGCCGCGCCGTTGATGAATCCCGCCGCGGCTTCGCCCACGGTCGTCGCTTCCGCGCCGAGCATGAGGTTCGGCAGCGACGGGACGCACGCCACGAAAGCTCCGACGGTGCCGCACACGAGTGCGGCGCACACGGTGGAGCACAAAAACGTCGTCTTCATCAACAGCACGCGATATCCGTACATCAACTCTCGCGAACGCGCCATCGCCTCGCGAGGCGTCTTTCCCTCGTTCACCAGCACCGGACCCGCGACGGCGAAATCTAGAAGTTTAATCAATCCCAAGTACGGAATCGGAACGGTGATGAGCGAATTCCACGCGACGGACGCCAGCCGTCGTAAATCCAACACGCACAACGACGCCAAAACCCCTCTCGCGTCCTTCAACTCCCCGTGCGCCGCCCTCACCGACCACCCCATCGAATTCACCGCCGCGAGCGCCCCGCGTCGATCCGAGCGCGCCTCTCCCTCTTTCTCTCCCTCGCGCCGCAACACGCACGTTCGCGCGTACTGCGCGCACGCGAACTTCCACGCCGCCACCCCCAGCGCGAACGCCGCCGCCACGATCGGCACCTCGTGCGCCCTGAACAGCGCCAGCGCGAACGTCCCTCCCAGATTCACGCTCTGCGCCCACGCGCCCGCGACGAGCGCCAGCGTCAGCGCGCGTCCCGTCCGCGCGCGCGTTCGCGCGAGCGTCGCCGCCGTCGCCCCGATCGCCGTCGCCAGCGCGTCCTCCTCCCGCGTCGCCCGCGTCGTCGTCGTCGTCCCGCGCGTCGTTCTTCGCGTCGCCGTCGCCGTCGCCGTCGTCGTCGCCGCGCGCGTCGTCGTCGTCGTCGGTCGTCGCGTTCGCGCGCGCGTCTCGCGCGTCGTCGTCGTCGCGCGCGCGCCGACCCGCGCGACGCGCGGACGCGATCGCGAAGAACGTCGCGCGATCGCGCGCGAGACCGTCGGCGCGATCGACGCGCGCGCGACGGTCGTCGTCGCCATCGCGCGCGTCGCGCCGTGCGGGCGGCGACGGCGACGCGCGTCCGCGCGAACGGTCTCGCGCGCCTTCTAATACGTGATAAAACGTCGTACTGTAGGAAGACGACGGCGATGTGTGCGACGCGCCGTGCGGTCGTCGTCCGCGCGAAGGGTCTCGCGCGCCTTCTAATACGTGACAAAACGTCGTACTGTAGGAAGACGACGGCGATGTGTGCGACGCGCCGTGCGGTCGTCGTCCGCGCGAAGGGTCTCGCGCGCCTTC
>Ga0206682_10002636_pt1 | contig 16064 bp, 10 predicted proteins | sample M240m12015metaG_FD_155444 | JGI IMG/M metagenome (GOLD analysis project Ga0206682, IMG submission 155444) | Ammonia-oxidizing marine archaeal communities from Monterey Bay, California, United States - M2 40m 12015 | ecosystem: Environmental > Aquatic > Marine > Intertidal zone | place: USA... | reverse complement strand
TATCCCGAAGCATTTGGAGGCGTGCCGGGTGACAGTTGGCACGCTTGGATTGTGAATGAAGAGCTGGCGCGCATTGGCGTTGGGGGCGTCCCCGCGTCCTTGATGGTGCATAGTATCGGCTTACCGCCCATTCTCAATTGGGGCACCGAAGCCATGCAAGCTGAGATCGCACCGCCGATTTTGAGGGGCGAAAAGTGGATCTCCCTCGGCATTAGCGAACCTGGCGGAGGCTCTGATGTCGCTAATCTCAGTACGACGGCGGTCCGTGACGGTGATCATTACGTCGTCACAGGCAGTAAAACCTATATTACCGGGGGCATGCGCGCCAATTGGGTCTCGACCGCGGTGAGAACCGGTGAGGCAGGCGCAAAAGGCGTTTCGATGCTGCTGATTCCCACCGATGCACAGGGTTTTTCTCGCACGCCATTGGATCGCAAGATGGGCTGGTGGGCGTCGGACACCGCCACGCTTTACTTTGATCAGGTGCGGGTGCCGGTGAGTAACCTGATTGGCACTGAAAATGAAGGCTTTAGGGTCATCATGACCAATTTTAATAACGAGCGCATGGGTATGGCAGCGGCTATGGAAGCCTTCGGGCGCGTCTGTCTTGAAGAGTCTGTCGCGTGGGCTACCGAGCGCTCAACATTTGGCAAGCGACTGGCGGACCATCAAGTGATCAGGCATAAGATCGCGCAGATGAAGCAGAAGCTGAATGCCACGCAAGCTTACATTCGCCTCTGCTACGAATCGATTGAAGCGGGGACACCCAACCCGGGTGATATCGCGCTGTTAAAAGTGCAAGCGAGCGAGGTAATGGAGTTTTGCGCGCGTGAGGCGATGCAAATACTGGGCGGCCTCGGTTATATGCGAGGCAATCGGGTAGAGCGGATTTATCGCGAAGTGCGGGTGAATGCCATTGGCGGTGGGTCAGAAGAAATTATGCGTGATCTGGCCACTCGGCAATATGGGCTTTAACTCGGCATAAGCTGGATCGACCAGATATACTGGCGCGCTGAAACGAGCCCTGAGCCACGACCAGTGGCGTACCGTGCAAGACAGAGTGCGCTAAATAGTGCAGTAAAGAGTGCAGTAAAATAGGGCGGTCAAGCAGATCGCAGCGATGCAATAGGAGTGAACACATGAGTGAGAGCAAAGCCGCTATGCAGGCTTTTAAGTCAGAAGTGGCCGCGTGGATGGCAGAAAACGTGCCCGCGGATCCCGGCTTTTTGCTACCCCTGACTTTTTTGGAGGTGGGCACAGAGCAGCAGCTCGATTTTTTACGAGAGTGGCAGCATAAGCTTTGGCAGGCCGGATTTCTGGGGATGCACTGGCCCACTGAATACGGCGGCCAAGGCGCTGATTCGGCCTATCAATTCATAGTGGATAAAGAGCTCGGGCGTCACCGAGCGCCGATTATTTTCAATACGATTGGTCTCAACTGGGTGGGCCCACTGTTACTCGATATGGGGACAGAAGAGGAGAAGTCGAAATACATTAAAAACATTCTCTCGGCAGAGGAGATTTGGTGTCAGGGCTTCTCCGAGCCAGATCATGGTTCCGATCTCGGTGCGGTGCAAACGCGTGCCGTCAAAGAGGGCGACGAATACGTGGTCAATGGTTCCAAAATATGGACCACCTTGGGTAACTACGCGGACCATATGATTCTGTTGGCGCGCACCAACACGAAAACCGAGCGAAAATATGATGGGCTCTCATTTTTCTTGTCTCCCATGAAGGTGGCAGGCGTTGAGGCACACCCCATTCGCAAGGTCACGGGCGAGTATGGTTTCAATCAGACCTTCTTTACTGATGCGCGCATACCGGCTAGCTGCTTAATGGGTGAAGAGGGCGGCGGCTGGACCGTGGCGATGAAGACCCTGGAGTATGAGCGAGGGGTGACGGCGGGCCAAGCCAGTGCGTATTGGGGCGTTGCAGTTCAGGTCGACGATATGATCGATGAGCTATCGGCCATTGAGCAAGATGGAGAACCGCTGTTATCCGATCCCATTGTGCGAGACGACTTGGTGGGCTTCATGATGGAGGCGAAGGCACTGTCCTTGTCTGCCCGGCGAATGGCGATTCCCGCTTTGGGCACCGATTACCCCATGGGCTTGGCGTTGTCAGTGAAGTATCGAGGCACTGAGTACGAGCGTCGCATGAAACAATACACCGCCAGCAAACAAGGCGCTCAGAGCGCGCTGTATGTGGGCGATGACGACGCCGTCAGTGGTGGGTTTTGGCAACGAGCGTACTTCAGTAACTTCGGTGCCACCATTGGTGGTGGTACGACACAGGTTCAAGCCAATATTGTTGCCGAGCATGTGCTTGGTTTGCCGAAGTGAGGGCGGATGCGATGTCAGTAACACCAAATGTGACCATGACCTTTAGTGAAGAGCAGGGCATGCTGCTGGATGTGGCGCGGGGTTTCGTGCGCGATCAGGCGCCTATCGATGTGATCCGAGCACAGTTAGAGACAGAGACCGGATATGACCCAGTTGTGTGGCAAAGCATGGTCGATATGGGTTGGGCTGGGATTGCCCTACCCGACAGTGTAGGTGGCGCAGGCATGGGCGTTGGCTCTGCCGTGCCGGTTTTTGAGTCACTCGGTGGTGGCTTGCTCGGCACACCCTTGCTCAGTACGACGTTAGCGGGTCAATTGATTTGGCGCGCGGCGGGAGAGGGTGCGGCCAGTTGGCTGGCTCGCTTGTGCAGCGGCGAAGTGGGCGCGCTCGCCCTGTTGGATCACGCGGATTGGGGTGCAGCGAACTGCGGTGTTAGCCTCGGTAGCGACGGTTGCTTGAGTGGCCGGAAATGTTTTGTTGCCGATGCAGGCGTTGCCGATGTGTTCGTTGTCGTGGCGAACGATAATGGCGAACCCATCTTGGCGATCGTCGAAGCGACGGCGCTGTCGAGTGACGCACTCTCCCATAATGTGGTGATTGACCTGACGAAACGATCCGCCAATGTCGATTTTACGGGCGTGGTACCGGTCGATATTCTCCGTGGCGAGCGCGTTGTGGCTGCGCTGCGGGACACGCTGTTGCTGGGGGCGCTGCTCACGGCATCAGAGACGACGGGCGCTGCAGCCCTGTGTCCGAGTGGTATTACGGACTACCTCAAAACGCGCAAGCAATTTGGGAAATTGATCGGGTCCTATCAGGCATTGAAGCATCCCACTGTTGATATTTATGTGGGCATGGAAAACGCGCGCTCGTTTATTTATCACGGTGCGAGTGTGGTGGATGATGACCCACTATCCGAAGACGCCGAGACGGCTTGCAGGATGGCCAAAGTGGCAGCAGACGACGTCATGGTGTTTGCCGGGGATCGCTCTGTGCAGTTTCATGGCGGCTTTGGTTTTACCTGGGATTGTGACTCACGCTGTTTATCCGCCGCGCTCAATGGGCGCAACAGATGTTTGGTGGAGCGATTCACCATCGCAAAAGGCTGGCGGCGCTGCTCTTAGATTCCTGAGTCAGACAACACGCTGAAGCATCTAATGCAGCTTCGGGGTGATCAACTGGGTGGCAAATGCTCGTTGAGAAAACGCGCCATGTTGCCGCCCATGACGGCACGGATGTTGGCCTCACTGAGCCCGGCGTCGACCAGCGCTTGGGTCAGGTGGGGCAGTTGCGCGGCGTCGATGGGCGTCGTGACAGAACCGTCCCAATCTGAACCTAGGGCGATATGGGACGCGCCAAAGCGTTTCACACCGTAGCGAATCGCCTCTGCAATAGCGGTAACGCTCTCGCCGCAAGTGACATCTGCCCAAAAGCCGACGCCGATCAGTCCACCTGCTTGCGTAATCAGCGCCATCGTCTCGTCGCTAATGTTACGCGGGCTTGGGCAATGACCTTGAAAGCCGGTATGGCTCACGATCAGTGCCGCATTGCCAGTCGCGGCCAAGGTATCGCGCACCGTGGCTTCACTGCTGTGGGCGACATCGATCATGACGTCCATCGCGTGCATCTTTTTGACAGCATCGACGCCAAAGCTAGTCAGGCCCGTTTGTGACTCGCCATGAAGGGAGCCACCGAGTCGGTTATCAAAAAAATGTTGAAGACCCATCATCCGAAAGCCCGCAGCATACAGCCGGTCGATATTCTCCAGTTCGCCATCCAGCGCATGAGATCCCTCTGTCCCCAGTAAGGCGCCAACGATCCTCTCTCCGTCTGCGCGCTGCGATAACAAGCGACTGAGGTCTCTTTTTGAACGGATTAGGGTCAGTTGCGAACTGTGCTCTGCCGCTGTCAGTACCCGCTCCGCTTGCAGCATCGCGCGGGCGAAAAGGCTGTTGTAGGCCGCTGCCGGCCAACGCTGTGCCAGCGCAAGCAGCGTAATATTATCCGCGGCGTCCGAGGCATTGCGGTCATAGTTTTGTCCTCGTGGTGACTTGGTCACCGTGGTAAACATTTGCAGCGCCGCGCCGCCCTCGATGAGCCGTGGTAGGTCAACTTGGCCCCAATGATGACGTGTCAAAAGGTCTCGGCCCCATAAAGCGGAGTCGGCGTGTAAATCACCCACCAGCAGCTGTTGATGCAGTGCCAGTGTCGCGGCAGAGGGTGCCGATCCTGCCCCCCCCGTCACGACATTGGCGTTTCGGTCTACCCATTGGGGGGCGAGCGTGAAAAACCCGATGACCAACAACAGCGACAGCGCTGCACAGGCAGTCAGAAATCGTTTGAACCAGATCATGTGAATAGTCCTTCGAGGCTGGGCCTCGTCACCATGCCGGCTCAGTCTGTCGCGTTTCAATAGAGCGGGCAACTGGTCTGGGCCGACGCTGCCGCCGTAGGAAGAGCATGAATAAAACGACAGGTATTTTAGTGCTGGGTGACCAGCTGAGCTGGCGGAACCCGGCACTCATCTCAGCTGATCCAGCAGAAGTGGTGGTGATCCTCGCGGAAGTGGTCGAGGAGGCCACTTATGTGCGTCACAACCGCCACAAGATCGCATTACTGTTCAGCGCGATGCGACATTTTGCGGTGGCGCTGCGCGAGCGGGGATTTCAGGTCGAGTATTACGCCTTCGAGGAAGCGCTACCCACGTTACTGGCGGCATGTGAGCGGGCTCAGGCACAAGTGGGTTTTAACCGATTGGTCGTCTGTGAGCCGGGGGAATATCGGCTCCGAGAGCAGATGCAAACGTGGTCAGCCGCTCTCGAGAGGGAAGTCGAAATCCTCGAAGACACCCGTTTCCTGTCCTCGATAGAGGATTTCAGTCAATGGGCCGAGGGCCGCAAGCAGTTGCGCATGGAGTATTTTTATCGCGAGATGCGCAAGCGCTATGCCTTGCTGATGGAGGGCGATCAGCCTGAGGGCGGCAAGTGGAACTATGACGCTGAGAATCGCTCGGGGTGGCGCGGCCAATGTGAGATTCCAGAACGTCCCACTCCGCCGCAAGATGCGATGACTCGCGAAGTCATAAAAGCGGTGAATGCGGCCTTTCCCGACAATCCGGGTGACTTGAGCACGTTTCGGTGGGCGGTGACAGCAGAGGCCGCAGCGGACGAATTATCCTGGTTTTGTACCCATGCATTGCCGTATTTCGGGACGTATCAAGACGCTTTGACGGAATCGTCGCCCTGGTTATTTCATGGCTTGATTTCGATGTACCTCAATTGTGGTTTGTTAGAGCCATTAGCAGTGTGTGAGCAGGTTGAGGCAGCCTATCGAAAAGGCGATTGTTCATTGGCTGCCGCGGAGGGGTTTATTCGGCAAGTTTTGGGCTGGCGCGAATATGTGCGAGGGATTTATTGGCATCACATGCCGGATTACAAAACGCACAACACGCTCAATGCCGCGACCCCCTTGCCCGACTGGTTTTGGACCGGTGAAACCGATATGCAGTGCCTCTCACAGGCACTCACTCAGTCACTGGATTTAGGCTACGCACACCACATACAGCGGCTGATGGTGATTGGGAATTTTGCGTTGCTTGCTGGGCTGGATGTGACCGCTGTTTGTGACTGGTACCTGGCGGTGTACGTGGATGCTTATGAGTGGGTTGAGCTGCCCAACACACTGGGCATGGCGCTGTTTGCTGATGGTGGCATCATGGCGTCCAAACCCTACGCGGCCAGTGGTAAATATATCCAGAAGCAGGGTGACCACTGTAAAGCGTGCTGTTATGACCCCAAGAAAGTGACCGGCGACGGTGCATGTCCTTACAACAGCTTGTATTGGCATTTTATTGATCGCCATCGAGAGCAATTAAGTGCAAACCCCCGCATGGGTTTGATTTTGGGGGGGTGGCGCAAGCGCACTGATGAAAATCGGTCCGCGGTTGTCTCCTGGGCAGACGCTAATTTGCTGAGACTGGAGTCGCTCTAGCGGCGCTCTATCGAGTGCCCTGCCACTCGGTAGGCTAACGACTCGAGAGCCCCACCGCATTGTTGCTTAGCTGATTTAGGGGGAGAGGCTACTGATGAGGCGTTACTGCGTCCTCTGTCACGCGCTGATGCCGATTGCGGCTGCAGCGACGCGAGCAATACACGATTTTTTCCCATTGATGCTTCCATCGGGCGCGCCACGTGAAGGGGCGCTGGCAGACGGGGCAGAGTTTTGTGGGTAAGTCAGACTTTTTGCGGTGCGCCATTAGCGTGGCTCGGTAATCGGCCAATCGGCACCGTCGAGCACATGTTCAGGTTGGGGTGGTCGAAATCCGCCCCACTTCTTTGTAAAAACGCCGTTGGGGTCATGTTGTGCGGTTTGTTTCTCAAGATTGAAATGCCGCCCACCGCGGGGATCACTGCCCACGCCTGCTAAATACTGCCAATTGCCGTAATTACTCCCCACGTCGTAATCAATCAGCTGTTGCTCGAAAAATGCCGCCCCATAGCGCCAGTCGAGCCCAAGCTCATTGACTAAGCAGGACGCGGCGATTTGTCGACCGCGATTGCTCATCCAGCCGGTCGCCGTCAGTTGGCGCATCAGCCCATTGACCAAAGGAAAATCAGTATCCCCCGCACACCAGCGCGCAAAGTTTCTTGGCTCGAAGGTAGTCAGTAATCGACGATCATGCCGCCCGCCTTGCCGAAATAGATGGCGACCATCGATCACGGCTCGCCAGTGGAAAAATTCGCGCCACAACAATTCGAAATACAACCAGTAAGTCGAATCATTACTGACGTGTTCTCGCTCGTAGCGAAAAATTGCCTCCGCAACTTCTCGGACCGATAAATTACCGTTGGCCAGCCATGGCGACAGAGTGCTCGACCCTGAGAGTCCGTCTAGGTCATTTCGCGTCTGTTTGTACTCTGCAATCCCGTGCTGTTGAAATAAAAATTGCTCGAGCCGCCTTAATCCAGCGGCCCTGCCGCCAGGCAGGGGGAGCCCAGGGTGTGGTGTAGCGGCTGCCTTGGGTATCGCATCAAATTGCGCTGCGGGCGGTGGTGGAAGCGCCGTGGGTGCTGGGAGTATTGGGGTGATGGCCAAGGCCTCTACCTTGCGACGAAATGGCGAGAAAGTGTCGGGGTACTCGTCCAGTGAAAAGGGGAATTGCGCCGCTTGAAACAGGTGGTTCCCTGGCAGCGCTGTCATCGGAATCTCTAATTTACTGCGGAGGTGGTTGAGTGCTTGCGATTCGTGCCAACCGGGGGTGGACTCTGTTACCAGATGATCAATCTCAAAGCGCTCAATGACCGCGGGCAGCACCAGTTCAGGTGACCCCTCAAGCACCATTAAATCCTGACCGAGGGATTGCAGCTGTTCCCGCAGCTCCTGCAATGACTCCCTCAGAAAGCGGTCTCGCTGCGCGCCAAGGCCGACTAAATTGCACCAGGGGCGGGGTTTTGGGAGCAAATAAACGCAGAGCAGCGAATCAGCAGAGAGTGTGCTGCTCAAGGTCGGATTGTCGTCCAGACGAAGATCGTTCTGGAACCAATGTAGGTAACGCATAGCAACTCGGGCAGGGGTAATGTAACTGGTGTACGCTGATGCCGCGTCGGCGGATTGACGGTGGCGCGACACAGCCATCAAGCCGCAACGCAAACGTTGTGATCGCCCTCGTTGAGCGCCATTCGGGTTACGCCATGATTGAACCACCTCTGAGTATTGAGTCCTTACAGGCCCGTGCAGCTGGCGAATTGAATCAATGGACGGGATCGGCAGCGCGTTGGTCGGCTGCGGCGCCGGGTCGTGTGAATGTCATCGGCGAGCATACTGACTACAACGGCGGCTGGGTGTTGCCTATGGCCATAGATCGTTACACCGTCTTGGTCGCTGCACCGGGATTGCAAGCGGATGCCATTCGGGTTCGGAGCCTGTCATTGGGTGAGCAAAGTGCCCTGTCCCTGTCGCGCCTCTCGGATCTGAGTGACGACAAGTGGATGCGATACCTTCAGGGCGTCTTGGCGGAGTACGCTCACCGGGAGGTCGTATGCCCGCCGTTGGATATTGTGGTCGCCTCGAGCGTCCCAGTCGGCGGCGGATTATCGAGCAGCGCCGCACTAGAGTTAGCGATGGCCCACTTGATCGAGGCGGTGACAGAGACCACGTGGTCTCCGTCAGAGCGCATCCGGGCGGCGGTCTCTGCAGAGCGTGACGGCGCAGGCGTGCCCTGCGGTGTGATGGATCAGACGGTGGTGGAGCAGGGACAGCAGGGCAGTGTGTTGCTGCTGGACTGTGCTGAAGACCTCATCTCATCCATCATTCCGTGCGACGACCCGCAAATCGCCTGGCTGGTCATACACTCTGGCGTCGCGCATGAATTGGCAGACGGCGCTTACGCGCAGCGTCGCACGGAATGTCGAATGATCTGCAAGGCTCTACGGGTGGACAGTTTGCGTGACGTGACACCCGAGATGATCGCAAGCTTAACCCCTGATTTGTCGACCGAATCACCGACGCCTTCACCCGCACTATCACCGAGACCATCTTCTTCACAAGGCCCGCTTGACGAGGTGCTGCGTCGGCGCGCGCGACACGTGGTGACGGAGAATCAGCGCGTTTTGGCCGCGACGGAGGCTCTGAAAACTGCCAATTGGCCGATATTAGGGCAGCTATTATTCGAGAGCCATCAGTCTCTGCGAGATGACTACCAGGTGTCTTGTGAGGAGTTGGATCTATTGGTTGAGCTCGCACAGGGACACGACGAGGTGTTCGGGGCGAGAATGACCGGCGGTGGTTTTGGCGGCTGTATCGTTGCGTTGGTCAATAGGGAGGCGCTGTCGTCTGTGGCAACATCAATTAGTCAGGGGTTCGCCCAACAGGTCGGACTGTCGCCGCGGTGTTATCAGGTGAACCCGTCAGCGGGTGCTGGTGTGTGGGCGGTGTCGTCATGACCGCGTCATCGGCAGACTCGCCGCATCGGCGCAAAAATGCCTTGACCGGCGAGTGGGTCACGGTGTCGCCTCAGCGGACAAAACGGCCTTGGCAGGGGGATGAGGCCGCGGAAAGTGAGGTAACTGGCGTCACCTATGATCCTGACTGCTATCTGTGCCCGGGCAACACCCGAGCTAACGGTCTCGTCAACCCAGATTATTCAGGACCCTGGGCATTCGATAACGATTTTCCAGCCTTGTTTAATGAGATTGGTCCTAATGAGACTGGCCGTAATGAGAGGGGTCCCGATGAGGCGAGCCTCGACGAGACTCGGCCCGCTGATGCTCTCTCGGATGCTGCTGCTGAAGGGCAGAGGGCCGCCACTGCGGCGAACAGTCTGTTCTGCAGCGAGCCCGTGTCGGGCCGCTGCAGAGTCTTGTGTTACAGCCCAGATCACAGCAAAACCCTCACAAAAATGACCGAAGGCGAATTGTCAGCAGTGGTTCAGCTCTGGTCAGACGAAGTGCGGCAGCTGCGCAAACAGTATCGGTGGGTGCAGGTGTTTGAGAATAAGGGTGCCATGATGGGATGCTCAAACCCGCATCCCCATGGACAAATTTGGGCGGTGAATAGTCTGCCGACCGAAGCGGTTAAAGAATCGACGATGCAGGCGGCTTGGTTTGAGGCGCAAGGTAGCGTGCTACTGGATCAGTATCGGGCCGACGAGGAGCGCAGCGGGGAGCGGATGGTGGTGGCGACGGAGCACTGGAATGCGGTGGTGCCTTACTGGGCCACCTGGCCTTATGAGACGCTGTTATTACCCAGGCGTCATATTGATCATCTCGATGGGCTCATGGATGAAGAGCAAGTCGACTTGGCGTGTCTATTGAAATCATTACTCGGCGCCTATGACCGGCTCTTTGCGACGGCTTGTCCCTATACTATGGGCTGGCATGGGACTCCCGGTGCGGAGTCGTTACCCGATTGGCAATTGCACGCGCATATCTACCCACCTTTGTTGCGTTCCGCGACAATCCGTAAACATATGGTGGGATACGAAATGCTCAGTGAGGCGCAGCGTGATCTGACGCCTGAGGTTGCCGCCGAACAATTGCGCCAGGCGATATCGACGGCGAATTGATGGCGTTTTGGAGGGTAAAGTGAAAGTACTTGTGACAGGCGGTGCCGGTTATATCGGCAGCATTACGGCAGAAGTTTTGCTGGCAGACGGCCACGAGGTCGTCGTCTTCGACAATCTGTCCCAAGGGCATCGTGCCGCAGTGCCGACTGATGCGGTATGGGTGCAGGGAGATCTGTCAGAGCCCTCGGCGATTCGACAGGCCATGATGGCGCATCGGCCCGAGGCGGTGATGCACTTTGCCGCCAAATCGCTGGTGGGTGATTCGATGGTGCGCCCCTTTGCCTATCTGCGGGATAACGTTGTCGAGGGGCTCAACTTGATTGAGGCCTGTGTCGACAGTGGGGTACAGCGTTTTATTTTATCGTCTACTGCCAATCTGTTCGGAGCACCCGGCAACGCGACGGTTGATGAGCAAACCCCGATTGAGCCGGGAAGCCCCTACGGCGAGTCGAAGTGGACCTTGGAGCGAGCACTCGATTGGGTGTCGCAAACACATGGCATGCGCTACGCGATTTTGCGTTACTTCAATGCAGCCGGCGCCAGTGCGCAGCGTGGCGAGCACCACCTGCCCGAAACGCACCTGATCCCGCTGGTGCTTCAGGTCGCAGCAGGCCAACGGGACTGCATGACGGTGTTTGGCGACGACTACGACACACCCGATGGCACCTGTATTCGCGACTATATTCACGTCTTGGATCTGGCGGCGGCCCACCTATTGGCGTTGGGTGCCATTGAGACCGATAACTGTACTTACCACCTTGGGAACGGCGGTGGGTTCAGTGTCCGGCAGGTGATTGAGACGGCGCGGACCGTGACGGGACGGCGCATTCCCGAGGCAATCGGCCAGCGTCGCCCGGGCGATCCCCCTCGATTGGTTGCCAATAGCGATAAAATTCGGCGCGAGCTGGGGTGGCAGCCGCAATTTGGTGAGCTGGAACAGATCGTCAGCAGTGCCTGGCAGTGGCATCAAGCCTTTCCCAATGGCTACTCGGAGTGAGCGTCCCCGGTCTGAGGTGATAGGCCGCGCTAAGGGGGTAGCCATTAATCCCATCGCGCCTCGCCGAGCGCACCGAGTCGGGTAGCGGATCGCCGGCGCTGGGTGGCTCGCATCAATGCTGATGGGAGGAGATCCCCCGCCGCACTCTAAAAGTGTGAGCACCCATCTGGGATTTACGATAATCTGCCGATCCTCGCGAATGCGCTGTCGCTGAGACCCGATGCCCATCATGGTGGGCTGAGAGTCGACAGCCAGGCGCCAAGCAACCAGAATCCAATAGAGACAGAGAGAGTTCCCCTTATGTCCGCTACAGACAGTCTATTTGCATCCTTCGCACTGAAGTCCCTACACACAGACAATCGCATTGTGATGGCGCCCATGACACGGGGCATGTCGCCCGACAATACCCCCAGTGATGCCTCTGTCGACTATTATCGACGCCGCGCAGCGGGCGGTGTTGGGCTGATTATTACCGAGGGCACTTGTCCCAATCACATTGCCGCGAGTGGTTACGAAAATGTGCCTTACTTTCACGGTGACGACCGTCTTGCTGGCTGGAAAAAAGTGGTCGATGCGGTCCATGCAGAAGGTGGAAAAATAGCGCCACAATTATGGCATTGCGGTGGTATGCGCAAGCGCGGCACGCTGCCCGAAGGCGATGTCGATGGGTATACGCCGTCTGGCATGAATGTGCCAGGCAAAGTCGCTCGGCACATCATGACGCAGCAGGATATAGATGATGTGGTGCGCAGCTTTGCGGAGGGTGCGCGGGATGCCCAAAAGCTGGGCTTTGATGCCGTCGAAATTCACGGTGCACACGGCTATTTGCTCGATCAGTTTTTTTGGGAGGGGACGAATCAGCGGACCGATCACTATGGCGGTTCAATGCTGGCTCGCGGCCGTTTTATCGTCGAAATTATTGAGGCATGCCGGGCAGAGGTGGGCCCAGATTTCCCGATTTTGCTGCGCTGGTCGCAATGGAAGCAACAAGATTTCGAAGCGCGTCTCGCACCCACACCACAGCTGTTGGAAGCCTTTCTTCAGCCCTTGATCGAGGCGGGCGTGGATGCCTTCCATTGCAGTCAGCGTCGCTTTTGGGAGCCAGAGTTTGACGGCAGCGACCTGAATCTAGCCGGGTGGGTGAAGAAGATCACTGGGAAGCCGACCATTACCGTCGGCAGCATTAGTCTCGATCAAGATTTTATTTCTCAACCTGCTGAAGGCGATGGCGCGTCCAGTGAGCCGGCATCCATAGATCGTTTGCTCGAAATGCTCGATCGAGGCGATTTCGATTTGGTCGCTGTGGGCCGTGCGTTGATTGCGAATCCAAACTGGCCAAAGGTCGTGCGCTCAGGCGACACCTCGGGCCTCAGTGCTTACAGCAAGGATATGCTGGCATCGCTGGACTGACTCACTCTATACTCTCACCTGCCTGAGTGTCAGTCAGGTGATGTCTGGGCCGGCCGCTGGGTAAAGGGGTCGGTATGTTCATTACAGTGCGGACCACTACCCCCAGTTTCTCGTTCCCAGGAGACCCATCATGAAGACCCCCTTTGCGTCTATTTTCGCTCGAAATGTCTTGGTTGGAGCCATCGCCACTACCGTGGTGGGGGCAATGATCTCGGCCCCTATTGTTCATGCCCAAGAAACTTCCGCTATTGTGCGCGGCGCGGTCAGCACCAGTAGCGGAGAACCGCTGGCGGGTGCCACTGTCATGGTGACGAGTAACACAACCGGTGTGACCAAAACCGTGACCACAGACGCGGGTGGATTTTATTCAGTCAGGGGCCTGCCTGCGGGTGTGGCCTATGACATCACCGTCGATGCCAATGGTTGGCAAAAAGCGTCGACGGCGTCGCTGTCGTTGGCAGTAGGCCAGTCAGAAGTCATGAACTATCGCCTCGACGCAGAGGAAGAAGTGATCGTTGTCGGCACGCGAGTTGCCATGGATACCGCAGTCGGTCCCAGTGCCGTCTTCAATCTGGCATCGTTGCAAGATTCCCCCTCAGTGAATCGTAATATCACTGACGTGATCCAGCAGGACCCGCGGCTCTATGTCGATCAATCTGGTGGTAATGATGCGGTGCAATGTAATGGCGCTAATCCCCGCTATAACAGCCTGACCGTTGACGGCGTTCGGCTTAACGATGGTTTTGGTCTCAATAGCAATGGTTACCCGACACAGCGTATGCCTTTCCCCTATGACGCCATTTCCAGTGTTGCGGTGGAATTAGCGCCGATGGATGTCGTTTACGGCGGCTTCTCAGCCTGTAACATTAATGCGGTCACTAAAACTGGCAGTAACGAGCTATTTGGTTCGATTTTCTTTGACTATGGCAGTGACTCACTCCGGGGCGATAAGCTGGAGGGCGACAATATCGCCTCTCAGGATTATGACGAAACACGCTGGGGCATGGAGCTCGGCGGTGCCATCATCCCCGATACCCTCTTTTTCTATGGTGCCTATGAAAAATATGACGGCGCCGATTTGAATAATCGCGGTGCGATTGGCTCGGGCGCCATCAATGAAGTGCCGGTCGCACAGGCCGATTTAGACGAGATTGCGCGCATTGCACGAGAGGTCTACGGCTATGAGCCCGGGCGCACTGCTTCAGAAGCGTTTGATTTCGAGGACGAAAAATATTTGCTGAAAGCCGACTGGTACATCAACGATGCGCATCGTTTGTCGGTTACCTACATGTACAACGATTCGTTTAACTTTACGCCATCCGATGGCGACCTCGACGAATTCGAATTTGATAAGCATTTTTACAAGCGGGGAGCGGAGCTCACCACCTACAACGTGAATTGGTACGCCGATTGGAATGACCGCTTCTCCACTGAAATTCGCTATTCACTCAATGATGTCGATTTTCTGCAGCAAGCGGTTGGCGGGAAGGACTTTGCTGAGTTTCGCGTAGAGCTTGATGAGGTGGATGTTTACCTCGGCCAAGACGATAGTCGCCAAGCTAACGAAATGAACTACGAAATTGAGCAGTTTGTAGCGCGTGGGTCTTACACGCTCAACAATCACACCATCACTGCGGGATTCGAACGTGAGGACATGCAGATTTATAACCTGTTTTATCAGCATGTCGATACCGAAATCCGCTTCGATGGTATCGAGAACTTTGCCGCTGGCCAGGCGGCACGGGTGTATTACGGCAATGCTATCTCGAACAACGAACAGGATGCTGCGGTGGACTGGGGTTACGCCGTCAACACGCTATATCTGCAGGATGAATGGCAGATCAACGACCGACTGGCGGTGACCCTTGGGTTGCGATACGAGTGGTATGAGTCGAGCGATAAGCCCAATATCAATCCTGATTTTGTTGCCGACTACGGTTTTTCCAATGACGCTAATCTTGATAATTTGGATATGATACTGCCGCGCTTTGGCTTCACTTGGGATGCTAGCGATGCCATTACGGTCCGCGGCGGAATCGGCTTGTTCTCTGGCGGTAATCCGAACGTGTGGTATTCCAACGTCTTTTCAAACACCAACACTACGGCAGTGCAGACGCAAATCAGAGGCGTCGATTTGTTCGCGCAAGAGTATGTGAACTGTGAAGCCAGCGCGCCACAATGCGGCCCAGGCTGGGGGGTCCCTAAGCAGTTAGCAGAACAGGTTGCGGCGGGTGATGGCAGCAACTTCGAAATCGTGTACCTAGATCCTGATTTTGATGCGCCGACCGAATGGAAGTACTCATTGGGCATGACGTGGGAATTGGGTGACGGCTATGTGCTAACGGCCGACGCCCTGATGACCCGCGGCAACGATACGGCAATCTACAAGCATGGAGATCTCGACTTTACCGGCGAATACAACGACTTTGGTAATGGCTATCCCGTCTACGACTCTGCTCGCATTCCTACGTTCGTTTTGACTAATAGCTCGAAAGGGAATGAATCAGAATCACTGGCCTTCAGCCTCTTTAAGTCATTTGATGCGGGCTTAGATATCCGGTTTGGTTATGCTTGGACGGACGCAAAAGATGTGAACCCGATGACATCGTCGGTGGCGTTCTCTAATTATGTGAACCGCGCCTTTTATGATCCCGAGGAGGAAGTGCTCTCGACCTCAAACTATAATATTGAGCATCGATTCACGGGCGTGCTGAATTACACAGCCAACTGGTTTGGTGAATACCGAACGCAGGTGTCGCTCTATGGCCAGGCTGCTTCAGGCGTGCCTTATAGCACCGTGTTAGGAGGTGCGGACGGTACCATCGGTGCTTATGGATTTACGCCCTATCTCGATTTTATTGAGCATGTGCTGGAAGCACCGGGAACCCGTAATAACAACAACGGTAGCTGGTGGCGCAAGGTCGATATGCGCATCAGTCAAGAATTCCCGGGATTTTCTGACTCCCACCGCGGCAGTGCCTTCTTGATCATTGATAATTTAACTAACCTACTCAATGACGACTGGGGTGTGATGTATAAGGCCAATTTTCCTTATGGGGTGACACAAGACGATATCAATGATGGTCGTGCCGAAACCCGCAGAGGTTCCCCGTCCCTATGGGAGATCCGCGTCGGCTTTAATTACCGGTTCTGAGGCCCTCGATCGTCGTGAAGGCGTCTTCGGACGCCTTTTTTTTGCCTCACTATCTCTGCCCCACTATTTTCAGTCTGCTCAATGTGGCGGTGTTCAGAG
>Ga0206682_10002634_pt1 | contig 16067 bp, 9 predicted proteins | sample M240m12015metaG_FD_155444 | JGI IMG/M metagenome (GOLD analysis project Ga0206682, IMG submission 155444) | Ammonia-oxidizing marine archaeal communities from Monterey Bay, California, United States - M2 40m 12015 | ecosystem: Environmental > Aquatic > Marine > Intertidal zone | place: USA... | reverse complement strand
CACCGCGGACGACGCGCGGGCGAAGGCGCGCCGGGCGAGGGCTCGCGCCGACCGCGAACGGTTTTGGAGAGCGACGCCAGGAGAGGGGTGCCGGTGACGATGGCCTCGAGGGGAGATTTGAGGAGATCGCCGATGGACCAGTCGTCGCGGGGGGAGCGGCGCGCCGAGGGGTCGTCGGCGACGACGCGAAGCGCGGGGGGACGCGCGGGAAAGTCGTCGCGGCGGCGGCGGTCGAGAGATGATCTCGGCGGTGCTGAGGTGCGATCTTCCGCGGTCGGCGGATGGGGGGACGATTGGAGCAATCGAGCCTCGAGATCGGCGTCGCCGAACGGCCACGTGGGCGAGAGAGGCGACGCGGGCATGAAGTCAAACCAATGACGCGGCGTCGGCGCGGAGCGATCGGCGACGGCTTCGCGATGGACGCGGGCGGCGTCGTCCATTCGCGTGCGCGCGTGCGCGTGAATGAGCGCGTTTTCCAGCGCCAAGGCGTCGTAATCCGAGCTCCATCGCTCGCTCGCGGTCAAGTACTCGTCAAAACACGTCAAGACGTCACCCATGGCGGCGAACGACGGGCTCAGCGGATTCACGGCGCGTCTCGGCTTCTTCGCCGCGACGGCGCTGCACGAGGATTCTCGGCGCTCGCGCGCGGACTGTCCGGATCCGCTGGACGTCGTCGGTAATCGACGACCACTTCGCGATTTTCCTGACGCCGAGCGCTTCGGTTTCGTCGTGCTCGACCGCGGTTCGAGTGGAATCTTCTTCGCTCGCGGCGGAGTCTTCGGCGTCGCTCTCCGTCGCTTGCCCGCTCGAAGATTTTCCTCCTCCTCCTCCTCCTCCGCAGACGTCGTGAAATCGCTATTCATCGTCGTCAAATCACATTCATCTTGAACGTCCGCGCCTCGTCGCACCGTCGTCCCTCGTCGCGCGTTCGTCGCCGTGGAATCTCCGCTCGCGCGCGTCCCGAAAGATTTCGTCGACCCGGGCGCGAGCGTCTCCGCCCGACCGCCACCCCCGCTCGGTTTCGCGTGCGTGTGTTCGCCCTCGTAGCACACCACCGTCTCCATTTCTCCATCCTCACTCGCGCGTCGCAATTCCGTCTTCTTCCTCGCCGGACACCCTCGCTCCGTGCACCGGTAATACGACCGCGGAAACGACGATCCCTTGATGTTCTTTTGCCCGTACTTGCGCCATCGGTACCCATCGGCGTGCGCGCTCGACGGCGCGTGCGCCGCGACCGTCGTCGTCGACCTCGACGTCGAGTGCGGATACGATCGTCGCGGTCGATCGCCGGCGTCGTCGTCGTAAACGCGCGTCCCGTGCGTCGTCGTCGTCGCCATCGTCACCGAGAAAAGTCAACCCGCGCGCCCTCGCCTCGATTCGATCGCCGTTCGTCGTTCGTCGCGCGTCGCGCGTCGCGCGTCGCTCGCGCGCGCGTCGCTCGCGCGCGTCGCGCGCGTCGATCGCTCCCGCCGTCGCCTCGCCGTCGTCCGCGCGCGTCGCTCGACGACGCGACGCTCCACCGCCGCGCGCGCGACGTTCTGTCGTCCGCCCGTCGTCGCGCGCGCGCGCGTCTCCGGGCGCCCTCGCGCGCGCCTCGCGCGCGCGCACTCACGCGCCAGCGCCGAATGTCTGTTTTTGCCCCGCCCCGCCCGATCGTCGCGCGCGCGCGATCGCCGGCGTCCCGGCGCGCGGTCTCCGGGCAGACGAATCGCCGTTCGCGCGTCCGAGTCATCCGTCCGCGGCGACGGGTCGGGGAAATCTACAGGTTCAGAGAGTCCCCCGACTGACGAGTCATGATTCGCCGTTCGGAGAAAAAAACGCGTCCCACGGGAATTGGTCTCGCGGCGAGACGAATCGGACCGCTTCCTAGGGTTGTGACGCGGCAGTCCGTGTTTCGTCGTCAGTCTCGAAGGCGGGCGCCCCTCGGCGCGCGCGCGACGCGCGCGCGCCGTCTCTTCGTGACGCACATAGACGCATCATGGTGCGTGCGACGCGCGACGGCGACGAGGCGACGCGCGCGAAATAGACGCTCGATGCGCGCGCGCGCGATCGGGCGTCGGCGCGCGATGGACGGCGCGGACGACGCGCGGACGACGCGCGATGGCGATGGCTCTAGGGCTTGAAGCGCGATCGCGCGTTCGGGACGCGCGCGCGCGGAGAGAGACGCGCGAAGGGCGATCGCGCGTCGCGAGCGCGAGCGGTGATATCGTCGTCGGCGCGCGGTGCGGTGCGAGCGGCGATGGGGGGGTCGACGGCGCGGGGAGCGCGGGGGAGACGGGACGACGATGGCGCACTAGGGTCGCGCGAGTGGATGATGAAAGAGAGACGACTGACGATCGAGCGACGACTTGGCGCGATGCGAAAACAGCCTAAAGAAATTAGCGAAATTAAGGACTTCTTGCACACGGCGCGCCGGAAGGATGCGCGATCGGTGAAGATCAAGAAGACGGCGGGCGTGACCAAGTTCAAGGTGCGCTGCTCCAAGTACTTGTACACGCTCTGCGTGAAGGACTCCGATAAGGCGTCCAAGCTCAAGCAGTCGTTGCCCCCGGGACTTCAAGTGATGGAGGTCGCTTAGAGTTTGAAGGTCACACACACTAGTCGGAGTTATTAGCGCGAGAATGGAAGACGGCGCGAAGCGCCTTGTAAAGAGAGTTCGATCCGTCTCACATTTCATTTCGTTTACTCATTCGTTCGGCTATCGCTCTCACAATGCGCTAAGCGTAATTCACGACTCGGCTCGATTCACGCCACGACGCTGGTGCGACGCGGAAGGTTGAACATGAAATCGACTTCGAGCTCGCCGTCTTCCGTCAAGTCGGCGCAATGCACGGCGTTGCGCTGTTTGTCCTCCCCGAAACGCGCGCGAAGGGATTCGGGACGTAACACGCGGGCAATTTCGGGGTCTCTCGGTCCGACGATTTCTCTGATGTCGTCCACGAGCGTCTCCGGGGACCTCAAGCGCGAGAGTTGCAGCGCCACGCAAGCGCCGCAACTCAGTTCATCGATCATCATCTTCACCTCTTCCTTGTCTAAAACGTCCACGTAAACGGCGTAAAATGCCTCTGCCTCGAGGCGCGTTAGCGCTAATGTTCGAGCCTGGATTAAATCCAGTCCTTTCTTCTCGCACAGGAAATCTAAAATCGCTCCGAGATGCGCCATACCGCTGGGTTTGACCACGACGAGCGACGAATGCTCGGTGGGTGATTTCGACGACGATCCCGTCGCCAGCTCTCCTAACGCTCGAGCGTGCTCTTCGTCCATCGATCGCACCACATCGTTCGTGTGAGCGAATAATCTGGCCAAAATTGCATTCGCCTCGCATCCAATCGCGCGTATCGCGCACGACGTCCCAGACGCGAGCGCCCTCGCGTTCCTCGGCAGCGCCGTCTCGAGCTCTTCCAACCGACTCGTCCCGAACGCCACCGTCTTCATCTCTGCGATCGTCAACCCGTTCTCCTGCATCGCGTGCACGATTCTACCGATGCGGCACACGTTTTCACTCGACACCAAGGCGAACGATTCCTCGCGCTTCGTCTTCATCGCCGTCGCCGTGCGTTCGTCCGCGTACCCGCGCACGGTCAACCGCCTCGACCAAATCGTCACCGTCGCGCCTATGAATAGCTCGTCCAGCGCGATCGGCGTTTCCGGCGCGCATTTCCGCAAAAATGCTTTCTTTCGTTTATCCTCAATCTGCGCCGCGTCGTCGCGTCGCCTCCGTCAGTCATCGTCGCGCTCGCGCGCTCGCCTCCCACAGAGCACCAACCATCCATCCAGACGTCGCGCTTTACTCGCGCGCTCAACGCACCAATTCCACGTCGCCATCCTCGGGGTAATAAAACAACGTAAACGCTCGCTCGAAGTCTTGCGCGGGGTCCACCCAGACCGCCTGAAATCCAAGTCTGGACTCGGTGCGCATCGAAAGATTTAAACTCGCGAGCGTCAGAGTGGGGTGTATTTTTAGCGCGCGGCGAACGCGGTCGGTGAAATCGAACGCGGACGCGTCGCGAACGCGGATGAAGATGACGATTGATTATTATTTCAAAATGGATAAAAATCGGAGGTAGGCCTCGGCGGCGCGCTTGCGCGAGGCGCGGTAGCGCACGGCGAGCAGCGCGCGAGGCGAGAGCGACGCGGCTTCGGCGGAAGCTAATAAGGCTTCGTCCTCGGCCAGTGTCGTCGGACAGGCGGATAAGTACGAATCAACGGCCTGACGTAAGGCTTGAATGACTTCAGGGTCGGTTTCTGGGGGAGCTGGGGCGTCAGCGACGCCCGGGGGCGGACCGCGCGAGGCGACCATGAGGAGATTGGAACCCGCGAGCGCGGCGGCTTTGTCGCCGGCGTCGTCGAGGGCTTTGCATGCGTCGGCAACGCGAGATCCGTGCACACGTCGAGCGCCCGGGGCGATAAATTCCATGGGCAATCGTTCGTTACGATTTTCATCGTCGATGAAACCGTAGTGAAGCATGAGCAAGGCGTTGTTCATTCTGTCGCCGTACGAGATGAAAACCTCGGTGTTCGCCACCGGCGTCGGGCCCTCGATTGAATCTTCGTTCCACGTGAGCTCGAAGTTCTTACCATCCGCGCTGACGCCATACTTTGCCGTAGATTCCACTCTGTGATTCGCCAAATCGATCGTCGGCGCCAAGAACGCGCAATCCGCGTCGCCCAGTTTACCGCTAATCGCTCGCGTGTGCACCCACGAGCGACACCATCGGAGTTCGTCTTCGCTCGACGTCCCCAGCGCGGCTTTCACGTCCGGAAACGCCTCCATCGCGGCGTTCCAAGTCGCTTCGTACCCAGCCTTCGAGCGTTCGGCCATGACGCGTATCTCAGCGTCTTGCAACATCTCCAACTCCTCCTCGTTCGCCAAGTACCCGCAATCGAACGCCGCCGGCACCACCTCCGCGCCGTACGCCCGCCACGCCTCCGCGTTCTTCACCGCCCACGCCAGCATCGCCGCCAATCGCACGTCCTTCGCGAACGGCGCCGATATCACGAATTCAATCAGGCACTCCGGCACGTCCACGCCGAAATGTCTTCGCCAGCCCTCCCGATACGTCTCGCGAATCGCCGTCGCCGCGCGTCCCTCCGCGCCCTCCCCGACCGCCGCCGGCGCGCACACCAGCGCGTCGATCGCGACGCTCACCAGCGCGCTTCCGGTGCCGGTGACGAACAGTCCGCGCCCGTGCGCGCCGACGTCCACGCGCGCGTGTCGCAGCGTCGACGCCGGGTCGAACGTCGTCGTCCCGCGCGCGTCCGCGTCCGCGACGGCGCGGCGCGTCGACGCGCGTCGCGCGCGCGTCGATCGCGCGCGAGAGGGGCGCGCGAGGCGCGCGTCGACGCGAGCGGCGGTCGCGGGCATCGTCGCGACGCGCGCGCGCGAGTGGGGGCGCGACGCGCCGGGCGCGACGGTGGGCCCTTGAAAACACCCGGAAATTGTGTCGGCGACGAGCGCGGCGTCGGCGTCGAGCGCGGCGTCGGATTCGCGCGGTTCGGTGCGATCGAGTTCGGTGGATCACGCGGTGGATTAAAACAAGATTACACGGGGAGTCACGCGATGGGGGTGCGCGGGCGAGGGGCGACGGCGGGAATGACGAAGGCGTGCGACGCGCGCTCGAGAGCGGCGACGAGGAAAGCGTCGGGGGCGGCGGCGGACGCGCGCGCGACGGCGGCGGGGCGACGCGCGCGGCGGCGGTCGGGGAGAACCGGGACGAAGTGATGCTCGCACCAGGAACAACGACCGTCGGCGGAGACGAGGACGACTTGAGACGTGCGAGTGCCGCAGTTGGGACGGCCGGGGAGCTCGCCGGGACGGACGAAGGAGCGCTCGCTTTCGCACGCCTCGATTTGCTCGACGACGAATTCTTCGTCCTCTTCGTCGTCTTCGTCGACGTCGATGTCGATGGAGGCGTCGACGTCGTCGTCGCAGTCCACGTGGCTTTCGCGTCGCCGCCCGCCGGCGACGAAGGATTGCTGGTGTCGCCAGAGCTCTCGCGCCGCCGCGGACGGCGCGGGAGCGTCTCCGTCGCTCGATGAGTACGACAGCCGCTCCGCCGCGTCTATCGCCAGCGGTCGTGCATCCAGAGGAGCATGTAAGACATCGCGAAGCACTTGTTCCTCTAACGCGCGCGTGGGAAGCGCGTCGGCTGAGTACCGCGAATACGCTCGCAAAATCTCCTCGAGCTTCGCCTTCCCGCGCACAACCTTTGGCCACGGCGCGTCCAACACATCGTTCGCCAATCCATACACCCTACCAGCGCGTAACTCCATCGGCGTTTCCGCGTTCGCCGACCCGCGATTTCCGACGTAGTGCGCCGTTCCGCGAGACGCGTCGCCGACGACGAGATTAAATCCGTCAAACCGCATGCGTTTCGCGAACACCTCCATCGCGTACTTTCCCGAATCGATCTCCGGCGACTTTAAATAGTCCGTCACCAACATCCCTCTCGTGACGTACGCACTCACCGTCTTCTTCGGCGACTTGGTCGTCCCGCCGTTCGTCGTCGTCGTCGTCGTCGTCGTCGTCCCGTTCGCGGCGTTCGTCACCAGTCCCCATCGTCCCGTCTTTCGACACATCGCGAACCACGTCCCACCGCCCAGCTCGTCCCGCGCGCCGAAGATTTCGTACGCCTCGTCGTCGCGCTCGCTCGGCCACACCGCGCACGCCTTGGTCGGTCGCGCGTAATCTTCGTCGCGATTGAATGCGACGAGGAGTTTTATCGGCGCATTCGCCGACGTCGTGCGCACGAGGGCGATGAACGCGACGCACATGCGCGCGAGGACGCGAACGTTCGCGCGTCACCGCTCGCGTCGCGTCTCGGCGGCGGCGCGCGCGCGCGTGTGAAGCGGCGGACGATGGCGATCCCATCGGTAGTATCCACGTCAGCCGAAGATGAAAGATATTTTCCGACGCGCGGCCGGCGAGTTCGCGAGTTCGCGAGTTCGCTCGACGCGACGCGGCGGCGCGAGTGGATCGGGCGCGGCGAAAATAGAGACTGCATCGTCGACGACGTGGATATTAAACGTTAGACGTCGAATTGACGCTCGAGGACGTCGCGGTTGAGTTCTAGGATGACTTTGGCTAAGGCCTCGTCCTCTCGCAGGGCGAGACGGGCGGCTTCGACCGGGTCGCCGGATTCCCACGCGAAATCGGGCGTGGGAGCGTTGATGGAGTAGGAAGAACTGTCGTCGATCTCGACCGCCGCGAGTTTGGTCGTGGCTTTCCAGTTTTCGAACGCCACGAGGGCGTCGAGGGCGTCGCGGCGGTAGCCGCTGTGATAGAGCAAAACGCCCATATCGCGTTGCTCGTATCCGACGTTTTCATCGAGCTCGGCGAGTCTTTCGGTGACTAACAGGGCCATTTGAAGGTCCCCAAAAGGTCTACCGGTGGGCTGGATGATTCCCACCACTCCCGCGGCGGTGTTCATGCGATCATCCTTGCCGTACGCCGCGGCTTCGACGGCGAGAAGGAATCCCGAGTCTCGCGAATCGTCCCATTCCCACGGCCAAAATGCGCGCTTAAGCGCCATGAGCTGCATGCGAACGACCATGTCTGGCGTGCAAACCACCGATCCATCGGGCGCGGCGTCGCTGGCTTTGATTCCCTGCGGTCGGCGCGGCGTTGGGTCCGCCCCGCGTCGCACGCGAAGCAACACCTTGATGTCTCCGCACGCGTCGAGTTCGCCTTTGGCTTTCAACCTCTCCAAAAATCCGATGTAAATCGCCGCCAAGGTGGCGGGAATACCAACCTTTTGCGCTATAACGTTATGAAAATAAGTCCTGTACGGCGAAAACGCCTCCCTCCACCCAGTCGGTGTGCGATATTGCTGCTCCTCGAACAGGTATCGCTCGACGGCTTCAATCATCTTGTCCGCGTCCGCCTTATCTTCCGCGCTCATGTACGACAAATCTCTCTGCACGAACTCATTCACGAGCTTATCCATGCGCTTCGTATACGCCTCCCTCGGCAGACACACGCTCGTGCGGCCTTGCACCGCGTCATCCTCCACCGCCAGGTGCATCGACGCCGTCACCGCGTCGCCCTTCGCGCCGCGTCGATACTCCTCCACCAACCCCATCCTCGCCTCCCTCGCGAACGGTTCCCACGTCTCTTTCGGCGATTGCGGTTTTCCAAACGCATACTGCCTCCCCGCGCTCTTCGCCAGCGTCTCCGCTTCCTTCTCCGCGTAGTTCTTCGCGATCGACTCCGCGTCCCCCGTGCGTCGTCCCGTGCGTCCCAGAAACGTCCGCCCCTCCTCCTCCCCGTCCTCGCTCGTCGCGCCGTCCGTTCGCGCGTTCGCGCGTCCCCGTCGTCGTCTGAACGCCCCCTCGCGCTCGAATCGCGCCGCGCGCGCCGTCGCGACGCGCCCGCGCGCGCGCGTCGCCGTCGTCGTCGTCGTGGATAGCGCGCGCCGCCCTCGTCCTCTCGTCGCCGTCGTCGCCGTCGTCGCGGTCGTCGTCGTCGTCATGACGGCGCGCGCGCGTCGAGCCCGATCGGTCGACGCGTCGAGCGCGTCGTCGCGTCGTCGACGCGTCTCGCGCGTCGCCCGGTGCGGCGCGCGTCGCCGTCGCGCCGCGCGGCCGTCGCGCCGCGACCGACCGTCGTCGTCGCGCGTCGTTCGTGTGGCGTTCAGTGAGGACGCATGTATGGGGTTTATCTGTTATTCTGGGGTTTATATGTTATTCTGTGGCTTCAATACGGGATTTTCTAAGGTTTACGGGCGTGTGTGCGCGTTCCGTGTGTACGCTCGTAACACTCGACGCGCGCGCGACGGCCAATTCGACGGACGTCCGCACACGGCGCGCGCGCTCGACGACGCCGATGCGCGACGACGGCGCGAGAGACGACGACGACGACGACGACGCGACGGCGCGCGCGGACGACGCGGTGACGGCGACGACGACGACGCCGTCGCGAGAATCGTCGAGCGATGGACGAACGACGGCGAACGTCGAGGGGGGGCGCGCGACGAGCGAGGGCGCGACGGCGCGAGCGCTGATGCTGGCGTCGACGAATAGCTTTCGCGCGCCGCGAGCGGGGACGAAGGCGGCGCTGGAGGTGCACGTGTCGACGTGGAACGTGGGGAATAAGGCGCCGCGAGCGGATGCGGCGAGCGGGTGGTTGAGGGACGCGCGGAGGAGCGATATCGTCGCCGTCGGGGCGCAGGAGGCGAGTTACGTGAAGACGAGAAAGACGATAAAACCCGTCGCGGTGAGCGCGGCGTGCGGGGACGAGGCGAATTTCAAATCAAGATTTCGGAAGGGATTTTTCAAATCGACGAAGTGGACGCGAGTGGGCATGGTCGCGGGCGGCGCGTTCGCGGGAGGGGTCATGGCCGCGCCCGTGGCGCCGATGGGAGTGATGTGCGGTATGTTCACGGGCTGGTTCGCGAGCAAGAGGCTGGTGCAAGAGATCAAGGTGCGCATACATTGGTTTGATTTCTTGCACTCGGCGTTGGGCCACGAATTCGAGCTCTTGCAGACGCAAATATTACTGCAAATGCGGCTGGCGGTGTTTGTGAAGAAAGAGCTCGTCCCGAGAATTCGCAGCGTCAAGGTTGGCAGGAAAGCCACCGGGCTCGGAAATCTGGTCGGGAACAAGGGCGGGTTGTTGGTGCACATTGAACTCGAAAACGGGGAAACCATCGCCTTCTTGTCGTGTCATCTCGCCGCGCACGAACAACCAAAGTATTTGGAAGCGCGCAACCACATGGTGCATGAGATCTTAGAAGGGACCTGGATAGATTGCGTGGAAAAGCCCAAGTGCGCGTTGCCCGTGGTAACCGACGTGAACTCGGCGTTGTTTGACGCCGGATCAGAAATGATAAACAAGATGAAGGGGACGTCGAGACAGGTGTATGAAAGGACTTCGGACGCGTTCCAGGGCGCCACGGGGGCCAGACTCGCAATTGGTTCCGGTATGGCTCCGCGAAAGAATCAAGCACCTGAGTTATTGGACGTCGCCACCCACGTCTTCTTCTTTGGGGATCTCAACTACCGCCTCGATCCCGGGAAAGTCGTCGGGAACGAGTGGGATACTCACTGGGATAAGACGGCGCCGGAAATGACGTCTACAAAATTAGCGAACAAATACGACGTCGATAAAGTTCCCCTGAGCAAGTTCCCCGCGGCGAGGCCGGTGGCGCAACCCGGCATGATTGAAGAAGAAAGCGACGACGAAATCACCGAGTCGTCGCCATTCCAGATCGGGCGCACGGCCGTAATCGAGTCCGTGGGCGCTCAGGAATTCGATCAATTGGTCAAGGCAGACCAGTTGATCAAATCCATGAAGGAAGGAAAGGTGTTTGCAAACTTTCATGAAATGCCCCTCAAGTTTTTCCCGACATTTAAGCGCGCGTCGAACAACTTGAAGGATGGGAAAGGCAAGAAAGCACCCGCGCAAGAACAATCTGTCGCGGAGCCGGGTTCGGCAGAATATTACAATGAAAAGCGCGTGCCTTCCTGGTGTGATCGCGTGCTTGTACACTCGTTAACTGGCGCCAAAGACTCTTGCTCGCCTCTCGAGTACGGGGCGCGTCACGACGTCACGACGTCAGATCACGCACCGGTTTACGCGCGCTTTCGCGTGCGTCTCCGCGATCTTCCTCCATTGAAAGCACTTCCACGAGCCAAGTTGACGCTCACGAATTTGAGCGTCACTCGTAACACCATCGAGGACGATTTCCTGGGTTCGAGCGTTTACGTGCACTTGTTCGTTCCGCACACGCGCACAGTCGTTCCAGAGGCTAGAGAAGTGAGCTCGGGGCACGTCGCTCGAGACGAATCGCAGCCAAAAACGATTGGGAAGTATACTTTCTCTGGGGATGTTCTTCCCTCCTGCATCGTCGGTTACGACGCCGCCGACGAAGTCACCTTTGCTGAGCAAGAAAAGGCGGCGGCGCGCTTCGCGCTGCTCACCACGGAGGAACGAATCGCGTTGAAGGAAAACGAAGATGCCGAAAAGTCTGAAGAATTACCCACTCCCGTTGGCATGGACGCGTACGGTAAGTTTGTGGGCATTATCACTCTCGTCGACAGTCGATACGGCGACAAACTAGGAACGTGCACGGTGCTCCTCCCCTCCAAGGGCTCATCCTCGTTCGACGTCCCCCTCCTGTTGCGTTCTGCAAACGTCGGCCGAATCAAGGGATCGTGGGAGCTCTCTAGTATTTAATCGCGCACGTACATCGTCGTTTTAAGTAATAACAATATACTCGCAACCTCCGCAGCCGTCGCCCGCAACCTCACCGCGCGACGCGCATCGCGCGGTCGAATCGCGATGCCGCTTCGCGCGCACGAAGAAATCACCGCCGGCTTTCTCGCGGGGTGCGCGGACGCCCTGGCGTGCCACCCCGTGGACGTGGTGAAGACGCAAGCGCACGTCAACAGGGGTGCAAATGTCCCATTCACGCAAGCTTTAGTCGCCCAGGCGCGCGCGCACGGCCTCCCGTCGCTGTATCGCGGTGTCTTACCCGCATGCTTACGACCTCAGGCGCTGTGCATGTACGTCGGGTACGAATGGAGCAAGAAAGCGGTGTGCGAGGACGCGAAGAAGATGACCACCAGAGAGGCATTCGCCGCGGGCTGGTTGACGGCATACGTGGAATCGGCGTGCGTGACCCCGTTCGAGACGGTCAAGGTGCGAATGCAAACGAAAGAAAACATGTCGAGGTATGCGTCGTCTTTGGGGTGCGCGCGAGAGATCGCGCGAACGGAGGGAATGAAAGGATTGTACGCGGGATTTTGGCCGACGTGTTTACGAAACAACGTGTTCAATTCATTTTATTTCGGGACGATTCATTACTGTAAGGACGAGTATTTGTCCGCGCCAGATTCGTTGGTAGAGCAAGCAGCGCAAAACGTCGGCGTCGGCATCATCGCTGGGCTCGTCGCGACGGTGTTTAAGATGCCTTTTGATATATTAAAATCGCGAATGCAAGGACAAGTGCCAAACGCGAGCGGGGCGCTGGAATATCCAACAATGATGGAAGCCGCTGTGCGTATATTTCGCAACGAAGGCGTGGGAGCGTTTTATAAAGGCACAGGCGTGACCGCAGCGAGGATAACGCTAGGCTTTCCCGTTTCATTCGTAGCCTTCGAAGCCGTAGCTTCGATGTTTGAAAACGAAATCCGATGATTTGATTTGTCAATGATGGATTTATTAGAAATTTAGTCTTCAAGTCATAGCTCTAGATCTAGCGAGTGACGAATAACAGCTGTAGTGAGAACTTAAGGCGTCAAGCGTTTCGGATCACGCGGAAACATGGAGGTCTTGCGAATGTTGGGCAAGTTGAGGAACAGCATGGCGACGCGTTCGAGACCGACGCCGCAACCACCGTGCGGCATGGCGCCGTATTTGAACGAATCAATGTACGGTTGAATCGTGGGAAGCTCGATACCACACGCCTCGGCGCGTTCAGCGAGGAGCTTAGGATCATGAATACGCTGCGCCCCAGAGATGATCTCTTGACCGCGAATGAAGATATCAAAAGAGTTGGTGTAGTTCGGATCGTCAGGCGCCGGCATTGTGTAAAACGGTCGGGCGTTGAGGGGATACCGCGTGAGCATGTAGAAGTCCGTGCCGTACTTCTCCTTCACCAATCTCCCGAGCACGCGTTCGGTTTCGGTGCCGATGTCGCCGAGCGGATCGACTTCTTCACCCGCCTCCTGGAGCATCTTGACCCCTTCCTCAAACGTCAATCTCAAAGACGGCCGGCAGTATTGCAGCGGCTCGAACGGGTGCTGCTCGTTCACCACACCGATTTCTCTCTTAAATCGCTCGTTCAAGCCGTCGAACATGCTCACGAACAACTCATCGAGGACATCCAACACTTCGTCGTAGTGCTCCTTGATGGTCATTTCCATGTCCAACCCGGTGAACTCGCACAAGTGTCGGTGCGTGTTCGAGTCTTCGGCGCGGAACACCGGTCCAATCTCAAACACACCCTCCAAATCACCCATGATGGCCATTTGCTTGTATAATTGCGGAGACTGCGCCAAGCACGCCGGGCCGACTTGCATGTAATCGAGCTTGAAGACGGCGGCGCCGCCTTCGGACGCCCCCGCGATGAGCTTGGGCGTGTGAATCTCGGTAAAGTTTCTTCGCAACAGCGCCTCGCGGAACAGCGTCCCGACCCCGGACTGAATCTTAAAAATCGCATTATTCGCCGGCGTGCGCAGATCCATCACGCGATTGTTCAATCGCGTGTCCTGCAACACTCGAACGAATTGCGTATCCTCCGCCTCGAACGCGCTATCCGGTCTCGACGCGTCTTCAATCAAAAACGGCAGCTCCGGATCCGATCTCGAGATGCAGTGAATTTCCCGACACACGACTTCGACCTCTTTCTGCGTGCACGACTCGATCGGGACCTCGGGATGGACGACCAACCCTTTAACGTCCACCACGCTTTCCCGCGTGAGCGCGCTCGCCCACTTCACCATCCCTTTACTCACGTTGACGTCATCCACGAACAGCGTCACCTGCACCGTCGCCGTCTGTTGTCTCAGCACGATGAACGCGCTCTTCCCCTTCCCTCGCACGTTGTGCACGCGTCCTCGCAGCAGCACCTCTCGATCCTTCAGCGTTTCGTTCAGCGCGTCCACCCGCGTCCACGCGCGTCCCGTGATTTCCTTCGATTGCACCATCTCCGCGTCACCGTACCGGTGCGCCAGCGCGTCCGGCGCCGCTTGCAGCGCCGCCATCTTCGCCTCGAGCGCCGCCGCGCGCTCAGCCTTCGATCGCGCCTTCTCGGCCGCCGCCGCCGCCTTTTTCAGCGCCTTCTTCGACGGGCCTCGGTCGTCGCCCGCCGGCGGCGGCGCGCTCGCGCTCGCGTCGGCGTCGCGCATCGGAGGCTCGCGTTTCGGCGCTCGCGATGCCGCGCTCGCGTTTCGCGAAGCGTTCGGCCGAGGGCGCGCGCGCGTGTGCGGGACGCGCGGCGATCGAGACCGAAAGGCGGACGCGCGGGTGGATGCCCTATCCGCGCGGGACGCGCGGGACAAGGCGCGGAGCGAGGGCGAGGGACGAGGGACGAGGGCGTCTCGATGTCTCGATGTCTCGAGCGCTGTCGCGAGGAACGATGGTGGTAATACATATTAAGCGCTAGGAGGGGCGAAGACGGCGCACGCGGCGCGAATGACGTCGCATCGAAACGGACCGTACGGGAACGCGGCGGCGGCGGCGGCGCGAAACCGCCGCGAGGCGAGGACTTCGCCGTCGACGGCGATGTAACCGCCGCCGCCGGGAGCGGTGGCGTTGGTCTCCGAGGATGCGTCGACGATGGCGGCGGCGGTGGCGGCGGCGGCGGCGGCGGCGGCGGCGCCGGGGTAGATTTCGAAGGATTTGGCTTTGATGTAACGGACGGCGCGATTGCGCGCGTGGTCGCCGGCGTCGAAATCGAGCAAAAGTTTGAGCATGTTCTTGCGATTGGTGACGTTCACCAGGACGACGTCGATGGAACCGTCGTCAAACTTCGCGTGAGGAGCCGCTAAGGTGGACTCGGTGCCCCAAGGCACGTTGAGCGCCCAGAGACCGAGGACGTCGCCGGCGACGCGGCGCCATCCCGGTCGACCCGGCACCGGTTCGCCGTGCGGCCCGTCGCAGTGTTGGGCGTTGTACGCCTCGCCCTCTTCGGTGGTTTCGTATAAAAGTTCGCACTGGTACTTTCTTCTGGCTAATATCCGCACGATGGCCTGCAGCGTGAATCGCGCGCCTCCTAGAAATCTAAACCGCTCGCTCTCGATGTCGACGTCGGAGAAAAATCCCCACGAAGTCGACAGCAGCGAGTGCGTGACTTTCGAGTCATCCCCCCAACCCGATGCGGTTTTAGAATCTTGAAACCGCACTTCCGATCGATCGAGCGCGCGCGTGCGCCACCGCGCGATCGTCAGCGCGCAACTCACCGGATCGCACGGTTCGCCGCCGGCGTGCTGAATCGACTTGCACAGCGCGTTCCCCGAACCCGCCGGCACGATTCCGATCGGCATCTTCGCGTAAATCTCCTCTCGATCCTCGCGTTCGCTCAGCCCTTGAAACAGCTCCGCCACGGTCCCGTCCCCCCCCACGGCGACGACGCCGTCGTACAGACTCGCGTCGAGCTCTCGCGCGATGTTCGTCGCCTCTCCTCGCGTCTTCGTCGTCCGCGTCGCGCACTCGATGTTCGCCGCCTCCAACACCGCGCGCGCCTTCGTCTCCCATATCTTCGTCCCCTCGCCTCGTCCGCTTCGCGGATTCACGATCACCAGCACCCGCCGCCGTCTCTCCCTCGCCGTCCCGCGCGCGTCCGCGTCGTCGAGCCCGCACGCCTCCGCGCACCGCGTCCTCGCCTCGTTCGCCACCGCCGCCGTCGCGCACGCCGTCTCGTGCGTCTTCAACCGTCGCGCGCTTCTCTTGCGCGTCGATATTCCCGGGAATCCGCGTCGCCGCGCGATCGCCGTCACCGCCAGCGTCCGCGCGTCGTCGTCGTCTTCATCTCGATGATGCCGATGCCGACGACGTCGACGCCGAACCTCGACGCGCACGACGTCCTCGACGCGCACGACGCGCGTCCCGTCGCCCAAAACCAACGTCGCGCGCCCGCGCCCGGTCGTCGCGACGCGCGCGACCGCGTCGACGGTCGCCATCGACGATCCCGCGGCGCGCACTGCCGTGACTCGCGTCTTTCGCACGCGTTATACGAAAGAATCACACGTACTGACGTACCACTTTAACCCATCAAAAAGGACCACGAAAAGCGCGCGACGAAAAAGCGCGCGCGCGTACAAAAGAGATTTTTCGACGTCGCGCGTTCATCGGCGATCCGACCGACCGCTCGTGTGCGATCGAACGGGACTGTTTGCGCATAGGACGACGAATCACGAATCGCGACGCCGTCGCGCGCGCGTCGGCGTCGCGACGCTTTTTCGCGACGCGCCGGGATCGGGTCGAATCGAATCGACGCGACGCGACGCGAGACGAGACGCGATGCGGGCGGTGACGCGGGTGACGCGAACGACGGTTCGCGCGATCGCGCGGCGCGCGTCGATCGCGACGACGGCGCGCGCGGCGGACGCGCCGGCGACGATCG
>Ga0206682_10002625_pt1 | contig 16094 bp, 8 predicted proteins | sample M240m12015metaG_FD_155444 | JGI IMG/M metagenome (GOLD analysis project Ga0206682, IMG submission 155444) | Ammonia-oxidizing marine archaeal communities from Monterey Bay, California, United States - M2 40m 12015 | ecosystem: Environmental > Aquatic > Marine > Intertidal zone | place: USA... | reverse complement strand
AGTAGTCGTACAAAGTACTACGGCGGCGCGACGTCGACGCCTGGTTTTTTTGCGACCGTCGCGAATGCGAAAAAAACGTCAAGACGCCGACGCCGCGCCGGCGTCCGCGGCGACGGCGTGGTCGGTGAGCCGCGCCAGCGCCTGCATCGCCGAGTGCTGCCTCGGTGTCGGTCTCGGAGGAGGTACTCGGAGCACGTTCGCGCGCTCGTCCAGGACCCAGCCGTGCGTCTCCACCAGCGTCTTCAAAGCGTCCGGCTCCGGCAAGCCCAGGTTCGCCGCGGCGGCGGCGAGCGAGACGGTGGTGTAGGCGCGATGCATCAGCGCGAGCGCGCGCGCGCTCTGCGACTCCACGACGTGCTTCAACAGCGGCGCCAACGCCTGGCCCGCGGGGCTCGACCACGCGGGGGACGCGGCCGCCTCGTGCAGACCCGCGAAATCGCGCGCGCGAGCGCACTGCACCATCGCGAAGGCTGCTTTCGTCGCGTCATCCCGCGTCGCCGATTCGGGCGCGCGCTCGAAACACACGCGCGCGAGCTCCAGATCGTTCCGCGCGAGGTGGCCGAGAACGTGCGCGGCCCAGGGCCAGTGCTCGTCCACGCCCCGCTCCAGCTCGAGCGTGTCCAGCGCCGACGCCACGGCGTCGAAGGACCCGGACGCCAGAAGCGCGTCCACCTGGGCGGCAGCCATCGCGTCCGCGCGCGCGCCGAGAGATGTGCGTCGTCGCCACGAAACGTCGGTCGTAAAAAGTCGTCGCGGCCCCGAGAAGACCCGAGACGCGCGTTCTGGCGTCTTCGGCTCTTCGCGAGTCTCGCGCGGGACGTCGTTTCGTACGTAGTTATGTATTCGCGGATCACGCGTGTCTACGTGCTACGCTCTCGGCGCCGGAGGAGGCGCCGGAGGAGGCGACGGATGCGTCGACGGATGCGTCGACGGCACTTCCACTCTCATCAGTCCCCTCCCGAGTCGAACAGGTAGTTGGCCGCCATCTCTTCGTTTTTCTCGCACGCGAAAAACGCCTCGGCGGCGTGTTCAAACGGGAACCCCAGCGCGGCGAGCCGCTCGATGGCGGCGTTGTCCTCCTCCGAGATCTCGATCTGCGCGCCTTCCCCGCCGCCGCCACCCGCCAGCCCCTCCAGCCCCTCCATCCCCTCCAGCCCCGCCGCGAGGTTCTGCAGCGCGTCCGCGGGCGCGGGCTCGTTCAGCAGCGCCAAAAACTCCTCCTGGTTGCCGTTGATGAGCGCGTACAGCTGCGGGTTCTGCCGCTGCAGCTCCGCCAGCATCGGCTGCAGGATCTGGGGGTTGCCCTGCACCATCGCGCGGATCGCCTGGAACTGCGGGTTGTCGCGCAGGAAGTCGAGGATCCCGCCGCCGCCGCCGCCCGCCGCGCCACCCACGTTGGGGATGCCGTCGGGGAACAGGTTCAGAGGCTGCGTGTTCGGGCCGCCGTCGCCGCCGGGCGCGCCGCCGGGCGCGCCGCCGCCGGGCGCCGGCGCCGGCGGCGGCGCAGCCGCCTCCGGGATCCCGGTGAGCAGGTACTCCACCGCCCGGTCGGGGTTGTTGAACGCGGCGCGCAGCGCCTTGACGCACATGTCCCGCTCGAAGCCCATGGCCATCATGTTCGCGATGGTCTCCTCCAGCGCGGCGCCGGCGACCAGCGTGCTCGCCGCCGCCTCGGGCGCCGGGGCGCCGCCCGCGGGCGCGGGCGCGGGCGCGGGCGCGGGCGCGTCGGGCGGCGTCGGCGTCGCCGCCGGCGGCGCGGGCGCGGCGGGCGTCGCCGCGGGCGCGGGCGCGGGCGGGGGTTTGGGCGCGGCCTTGGGTTTCTGCTGCATGACGACGATGAAGGACGCCTCGGTGACGCCCGCGTCCGCCAGCGTGGCGTCGTCGGTAAGCACCTTCCCCTTGTGCACGAGGACCATCGTCTCGACGGCTTGGCTCTGCGTCTCCGCCACCTTCGCCTTGACGTCCGCGATCTTGAGCGCCGGGTCGAGCTCCACCTCGAACTTGGCGTTCGTGCTGGGGAAAATCGGAATCGGCGGTCGCGGTCAGCACCTACTGAAAACGCGCGACTCGAAACGGGAGGGGCCGTCGCGACGATCCGCGGGACCGCCACCGCCGCGTCGTGGACGAATCGTCCAACCCTCGCGGGCGCGAAAATGGGAGGAAAAGATCTGGCGCCGACGCGTCGGGTGGCCGGGTGGGCTCGGGATCGCGGTCGCGGGTCGCGCGCGACGGCATCGGGCACGCACAGTGTCTTGAACGCCACCTTCATGGTGACCGTTCGCGTTTGTCGAGTCTGGGGGGACGTCAGTCTCCGACGGCGCGCGTCCTCGAGTGTTGCCGGCGCGGTTGCTTTTCGGCAGAGAAAGCGCCAGCGACGACCGGACGGCCAGATATTTGGCGAGGCCGCGTCGGTATCGATCATACGTGCAGACGTGCTGATAAAAAAAAAACGCGTGAGACGGGAGAAAAGAATCAAACCCGCGCCCGACGAACGCGTCACGCTCTATTCTGCGGTGTCGCGTCCCCCTCCGTGTCGACGTCTTCCGCGCGTCTCTTGAGCCGCTCCATCTTCCGCTCCATCTCCACCACGCGGCGCGTGCTCGCGGGCGGGGCCCGCCTCCGAACGACGCTCGCGTCCCCGCCCTCGCCGGCGTCGCTCGTCGCCGCCTCGGCTCCGCCGGCGGCGGCGGCGGCGGCGGCGGCGCGCGCCTTCTCGCGGTCGATCTCGCCCGCGAGCCGTTCGATCTGCGCCGCCGTGCTCTTGGACGCGAGCCCCAGCCCCTTGAGCACGGGCGGTGGCGTGCACGTGAAGACCACCCACACGATCCACCGCGGCGGCTGCCGGCCGCTCTTGAGGTGCGAATGGTACGCGTCCAAGATGAGCGCGTACGCGCTGACCAGCACGGAAACCCCCACGACCATGAACACCAAAAACTCCAGCACCGGCACTTCTGGCGTGTCTTTCAGCGCCACTTCGAACGCCATGGACAGCCAAACCACCAGGAACAGGCAGCACAGCAGCGTGGCGTCTAGTAGGTCCATGTGCTCGAGTTTGAACGGGTGCGCGTAAAACTGCGCCAGAAGCGCCGCGCACAGCGTGACGACGAAGCACAGCGCTTGCCACCCCTGCATGGTCCGCGCGACGTACACCTCCGCGCGGCGGTCGTTCATGAGCGTGCGGAACGAAACCAAACACAGACGGCGCACGAGGTACACCACCTCCCACCAGTAGTACTGCGGCTCGAACCGGCGGTAGAGCCGACCGTACACCTTAGGGTGCCACCCTTTTCGTCTCTCCGGGTTTTTGCAGTCGTTCAGGACGAGCAGCGTCGCCAGCGGGTACCCGAGCCCGTACAGCACGAGCATCACCACGAAGTACGGCACGAGCTTGGCGTGCTCGCCTTCCCAGCACGTCTGCGCCGGGTCCGCGGAGAGCACGCTCTCGGTCGCCCCGAACCAGGCGCTCCCCATCCAGAACTTGGACAAGTCGCGGTCGCCCACCGGCGTGCACCGCAGCGTCTTAAGCAGCGCGCTCGTCGTCGCGACGTACATCAGACGCATGTCCTCGAAGAAATGCTTCGTGCACTTCTGCGCGAACGTCAACGGCGCGTCAACAGACGCGTTTGGCTCTCCGACGTCAGCGTCGTCAGTCACGCCTTTGCGCCTCTTCGCGCGCATGCTGGCCCGATTCCCCGCCCAGCGCATCGTCCGCTTGGCCAGCGCGTTCCCCGAGCCGAACGTCGCGTCGATCGCCTCCTCCGCCTCCACGGGCGACGCCAGGTACCACGCCTGCACGACCCCCCCCAGGAACCGACCCGTCCGGCCGCTTTCCAGGCCTCTCAGCTCGTGCCGCAGCCGCCCGCGCGCGCCCGCGGCCTCGTCCTCCGCGCGCATGCCCTCGCGCGCCTCCTCGGCGCCGAACACGTACTTGACCCGGATGAGGCCCACGAGGCACGCCGCGAGCGCGTCCGCCAGCCGCGGCCAGGCGTGCTTGACGAAGTTCTCCACTAGCACCACGTCCACCAGGACGTAGAAGATGGGTGTGACGGTGAAGAACGCGGCTTTGTGCACGAACGGCATCTCCGCCGCGCACGACGGGATGAACAGGTCCAGCGGGAAGTTGACGATTTCCGCGCTCTTCAGAAACGTCTTGGTCCGCTCCGTGCCCCAGCCTTGCCGGTTGCCGACGATGGACAGGCACTGCACGTACGTGAGGATGATGTACATGCTCGGCAACACGATGGTGGACAGCTTCTTCACGACGTAGAATGCCACGAGCAGGAACATGTACGCCGCGACGAGCGACCCGGCGCCGTCGCTCGGACACCGAACGCAGTTCCTCTGGAACCGGTAAAAACCAGACGCGCACCGCGAACACGACTGCTTCTCGAAGCCCTCCATACATCGGTTCTCGCCCAAACACGGCGACCGGTTGTCGATCATCCGGTGGCACCGCAGGAAGAAGTCGTCGTGCGGGGGCGGGCACCCGTAGTACAGCGGCTTGCTGGTGGGGCGACGCGTGTCCCCCGCGCAGTCCGCGCCCTTCGGGCACGCCTCGCACGGCGCTCCAGTCCGGTTCGCCACGGGGTCGTAGGCGCCGGGCTCGCACGCGCACTGGTCCAGCGACACGCCGGAAAGCAGCTCTCCGGCGCCCTGCGCGTCCGTCTCGTCGCCGGCGCGCTGCGTGGTGCCCGCGGGGCACTCCAGGCACGTCACCGCGCCCGATGCGTTGGCGTACTTCGTGACGCCCTGGTACGAGCACGGCACGCACGCCGGCTGCCCGCCGCGCGAGTTGGACGTGCCGACGGGGCAGGCGACGCACGCGTTGGCGGATCCGGCTTCACGCGCCGATCCGGGCGCACACGGGTCGCATCGGCCGAGGACGGTCGTGGTGTCGATGGTGGTGTTCGCGGTGTCGTCGCGGACGTACCCGCCCTCGCACGTCACCGCGCACGCCACCAGCGTCGCTTCGTACGCGCTGCCGCTGGGACACGTCTGCGCCAAAGCGCGCGCGCGGCGGTGCGCATCGCGATCGTGGCCCGACCCGAACGCCCCGACGTCGCCCGTCGCGCGCGCGGTCGCGGCGGACGCCAGAAGCGCCAACGCGAGCAGAGACGGAGGCGCCACGCCCACGCCACGACGCCGACGTCGGGTCTCCATCGACGCGCTTCCACACCGCTCGGCGGCGGGTGCGCGAACGACTGCCCCGGAGACGCTTTCATGCAGTCATGGCTTTACGAAGTTTTGTTTTCGAATCACAACGCCTTGACGCTCGGTCGGATGCGAACACGCGAACATGCGAAACCGCCGTCGGCGCGTCGTTTCGGGGGCGACGGCGTCGGCGGCGTCGCGCTCGCGGGGCCCTAGCCCCCCGCGCGGACGTCATATACCTAAAGTGGTAAAGATCGCATCACGTCGCATCACGCGTCGTCATCCCCTCCCCCCTCCACCCCCTCACCCCCCCGCGCCTTCCCGCAGGTGGCGACGACGCGCGCGAGCTCGGGCAGACGCGCGGCGAGCGCGGCGAGCCCGGTTTCGACGTCCTTCTCGCCGTCGTCGTCGCCTTTTTTTTTTGTTTCTTTTTCGCCTCGCGTTTCTTTCGGAACGCGCGCGAGCGCGGCGACGAGGTCCTCGTGGAACGCATCGAGGAATGCGACGTCCTCGTCGCGCAGCGCGCCGTGCGCGCGTCCGTCCGGAAAGCGGAAAGCGCCGATCGCGCTCCCGAACGAGCGGCCGGTCAGGCTCACCGCGCGCCCGGTCGCGACCACCAGCGCGAGCGGCGCGGCGGCGGCGAAGGCGCGCGTCGCGTCGTTCGCCGCGACGGCGCGCTCCAACGTCTTTTCGAGCGTCGCGCGGTGCGCGCGCGCCACGAGACGCTCCGTCTTGCGGTCGGCGCCGCGCGGCTTCTTACCCCCCGACGTCGCCTCGAACAGAGCCTCGAGCGCGGCGACCACAGAGACGGGGTCCCGCGCCGCAGACGCCGCGGCGGCCAGCGCGTTCGCCGCCGCGCGCGCCTCGGCGGGGAAGCGGAGCGCCAAACCTTCGCGCGCGCGTCGCGCCAACGCGAAGGGCGCCGCCGCGTTCGTTCTCGTCGAAGTACTCGACGACGACGCCTCCAGCCTCTCCGCCGTCGGCTCGTTTTCCGTTTTCCCGAAAACGGTCACGGCGTTCTGTGTGAAGCACCGCTTCGACACGCCTTCGAGCGCCTCGTCCTCCGGGTCCGCGCGCGAAACCAGGAACGCGTCCACGCAGGGCACGACGCGCGTCGTGCAGCAGTGCGTCTGCGCGGCGGCGTCGTCGGCCAGAAGCGCCGCGCCGCGCGCGAACGCGCGCGCCGACGGGAACGACGCTTCGAAGAAAACAGCCGCGGCGTTGATGGCATCGCGGCGCTCCAAACGCGCCGCCGCGAACCCTTCAGCGACGGTTCTCTCGACCGCCTCTCGGAACGCGCGTAGGGCGGCGGCGTGGACGCCGGAGCTCTCGCCGCCGGCGACGGCGTCGAGGAACGCCTCGGACGCGCCGGGCGCGGCGGCGCCGACGCACGCGCGCGCCACCTCGGTCACCGTCGGCGCGCCGGCGTTTGGGTCCGGGTCGGTTCCGGCGACGGACGCGCTCGAAAGCGTCTCGTTTTTGGTTGGTTTTTTCTTTGAGTCTCTCGGCGCGGTCGCGGAAGGGACACCGCCGCCTCCCTTCTTCCCCTTCCCCTTCCCCTTCTTCCCCTTCCTGCCCCGCGACGAGTCGTCGTCCGAGTCCAGGTCGTCCGCGCGCACGACAAACGCGGACGCCTCGGGGTCCTCGCCGGGGATCCTCGCCGGAGAGATCTCGGGCGACGGAGTTTTCGTCCGCGGCTTCTCCGCGGACGAAATCTCTGTCCGCCTCGCCGCGCCGGCGCCCGCGAGCTCTCCGGGGGCCGTCGCGAGCTGCCTCCGCGTGCCCTCTTCGCGCCCGCGCGCCGCCCCGAGCTCGCGCGCGAGCGCGCGCGCGCGCTCGAGAAACGCGGGCGTCGCGCAGGCGACGAGCGCGCCGTGATGTGCGTGACGCGATGTGCTGTGCGTGATGAGTCGCGCGACGACTCGCCCGTCCGGTTCGTCTCCTTTTTTTTTCGGCGCTTCGTCGAAGGGCGTTTCCGGAGACGCGGCGTCGTCTGTGTTACGCGTTTTCTTCGCGCTTTTCTTCGCCGCCGATTGAGCGTCGGTCTTGACTCTTCGTCGACCGCCTCTCTCGCCCGCGCCTTTCTCACCCGCACCCCCCACCGCGTCGGTCGCGGCGAGCAGAGCCGGCGCGTCCGCGGGCGGCAGGTCCGGCGGCACCAGCGCGCCGCACTCGCACCACCCGCCGTTCTCGGCGAGCGCGTCGCGCACGGCGGCGTCCAGCTGCTCGACGACGCGCGGCGCGACGAAGGACTCGCCGAGCGCGACGGCGCGATTTTTTATATCCATCGCCTCGAAGTACGACGACGGATCAGCCACTCCCATGCGCTTCGCCTGCTCCGCGGTGACCACGCCGGCGCGCGCGTACACCTCGCCCACCGCAGCCGCCTGCGCGCGCGAGTACACCGCGGGGTGCCAGGCGCCGCCGCGGAGCGCGCCGTCGGCGGCGACGTTTTCGGCGTCGGCGGGTTCGTTTCGTCCTCCTCGCTCCCTCAGCGAGGAGCCTCGCTTTCCCGCGCTTCCAGCGCTCCCTCCGGAACTCCCTCTCGCGAGGTCCCCCAGTAGGGCGCCGGTGAGGGCGGCGTCGGCGACGCCGTGCCTGTCCTCCCGCCGCAGCGCGTTGGCCACCAGCGCGTCGCGCGTGGTGGGCACGAGCGCCGCGCGCATCGCGCCCCGCAGCTGCGCGCGCAGCCTCCGGACGTAGCCGGGGGTGTAGACGGACCCGCCCTCGAGCCGGCCGTCCACGGCGCCCGCCTCGACGCGCTCGCGCAGCGCCTTGGTCATCAGGTCCGCGGACAGGCCGTGCCTCCTCGCGAGCTCCCCCACGCCGATCACGCCCGCCTCGCGGAGCTCCTCGTCCGTCTCGGCGGCGACGGCGTCGAAGTACGCCGGCGTGATGAGCTCGCCCTCCACGAGCGCCACGCCGTTCGAGGCATCGGCCGCCAGCGCCCTGGCGCGGCGCTCGCAGTGCGCGACGTCCACGTTCAGCGCCGGCTGCAGGTCGGTCACGGGGACGCGACCGCCGCTGCGCTTCACCTCGCGCTTGATCTCGGCGTCGAGCCTCGCCTCCGTGAGGTACTCCTTGCCGTTCAGGGTGTACAGCAGGGTATCGTCCAGCAGATCCAGGGATTTCAGCTTGTTCACCAGCTCGACGATGTTCCGCTCGCTGAGGCGGATCGAGCTCTTCGTGTCCTGCGCGGTCGCCAGCGCGGCCTGCAGGGCGAGGATCTCGTCCATCGCGGACGGCTCGGACGCGGGACGAACGACGACCGCGCCGCGGCGCAGTGGCCAGATCGCGGACGCGCGACCGAAAACGACACTTCGGTGGCGCACCAGCCGAAGCCGCGTCGGGTCCGATCGATATCGGCCGACCGGCGCGTCTAGTGCCGTAGGCGGTCCCTAGAGCGTCTGCGCCGATCGCACATTCGCGCGCGCCTCGGGGCGTGTCGAGTAACGAGAGACGAGTAACGAGTGACGAGGTCTCGAGGTAACGATGAACTCATGGGTGAAAGATTCCGTGCCCGCGGAGCTCTCGCCCGCCGCCGTGGTGGTGGCGCTCGAGCGCGATCTGCTCCTGTCCTCGATGTCGAGACCGGCGGGGTCGGCGGCTCCCATCGCGCCCTCGGCGGTGCCCGAAAAAGCCGGGCCCGGCGCCCGCGCGGCGGCCGAGGTGGTGGCTCTCGTGCGCCGAGGCGAGTACCTCGCCGCGCTGGGGTGTCCGCAGGCGCGTGCGCTCCTCCTCGGGCCCAGCGCCGAGGCGGGCGCGGCGCCGGCGTCGGCGGACGCGTCCGATGCCGCCGCCGCCGCCGACTTCTACGCCTCGATCGCGTCAAACGTCGCCGCCGCCTCCGCGGCTGCCTCGGCGCGGGGGGGCGTCGAGCCCGCCGCGCACGAGCTCCTCGTGCTCGCCGTGGGCGTCGCGGCGCTCAACGCGTTCCACCAGGTGAACGTCACGGGCCCCGACCTCCCGAACGCGCCGGCGTGTCCGGCGGCGAGCTCCTCGTCCGCGCCGGCGGCGGCGGCGGAGTGGAACCGACACGCGCTCGCGCGTTTGGCGGTGGACGGCGAGGACCTGGTCGGGAAGTGCCGCCTGCCGCAGTACCTGCTGCTGGCGAGCGCACTGCTGGTCGACCGGAGCGCGCGCCGAACGGAGGCGCTGGTCGCGGCGGACGTCACGGCCGCGACGCTGGCGGACGCCCGCGCCGCCGCCGCGCGCGCCGCGCGCCGCGCCGCGGGCGCCGGCGCCGGGCGCGTGCGCCTGTGGGCGGAGCCGCTCGAGGCCTCCGTAGAGACCTCTGTAGAGACCACCGTTACGCCTCCTTCGTGCGCGTGGTGGTCCGCGCGCGCCGTTCTCGCGCACCAGCGCCTGCTGAGCGGTCGGTCGCCGACGCTGCGCCGGCGCGCGCTCGGCGCGGCGGCGGCGGCGCTGGCTTCATTCGCGCCGGAGAACCAGCCCGCGCGCGCGTTCGGCGACGCGCGCGCCGGATGCCTCGCGGATGCCTCGGACACGAGCGCCGCTTCTGGCGAGGCGCCCACGCATCGCCTGCTGGCGTCCATGTGCCTGCTGGAGGCGGCGCTCATGGAGCACGAGTACGGGCACGTCGCCAGCGCCGACGCGCTGCTGGCGCGCGCGCGCGGCGCGCTCGGCGTCGAGCTCGAGCTCGTCGGGAAGATGGGCTTCCGGACCGTGCACCAGACGGACGCCAAGGCGCAGATGGTGCTCGAGGCGTCGTGCGCGGGCCTGCCGGTCGTTTCGAGGAGCGGCGGCGAGAGTGACGGCAGTGACGAGAGTCTCGGTGCCGCGAGCGAGGACGAGGCGGACGAGCTGGAGGCGGCTGGAGGCGAGCTGGAGGCGTCCGCGTCGGCGCGCTCGTCGGCGCCGGCGTCCGCCGCCATGGCGCGCATCGCCGTCGAGCTCCAGGGCTTGTCCGCGGACGGCTCACAGATCCTCACGGCGCCGAGACTCGTGGCGGACGGGGAAGAAGCCAACGCGGGTGACGGGGCACGAAACACCGCGCACACCGCGCGCGGCGCGTCTTCTTCTTCCCCTTCCCTGCCCGCGGCGGCGCAGGCGCTGATCCTGGCCTCGGCGGTGACCGTTCGCAAGTCCCAGGCGGACGACGGCGCGCGCTCGTGGTCGGTGGCTCCGTACCACGAGCTGGTCGGAGCGCAGACCCGCTCGCGACCGATCCTGCGCGCGGCGGCGGCGGTGCTCGCGTCCAGGCACGAGCGCGAGCGCGCGCGAACGCGCGAGCGCGCGTTGCTCGTTTTGGAGGACCTCGTCCGCGGTTTGGACGCGCACGCACCCGGCGCGGGGGCGCGCGCGCGCTTCGCGCACTCCACCTGGTTCCCCCCTTCTTCGAAGTTGCGCCGGGAGCTGGGCGACTGCCTGATCGCGCTCGGCATGGTGGGCCCCGCGCTGGAGCTGTTCGAGGAGATCGAGCTGTGGGACGCGCTGGTGGTCTGCCTGGGCCTGCTGGGGAAGAAGCAGGCCGCCGCGGACGTCGTGCGCCGGCGCCTGGCGGAGGACCCGCGCGACGCCAAGCTGTGGTGCGCGCTCGGCGACGCGCTGGACGACGAGAGCGCGTACGAAAAGGCGCTGGAGGTTTCCGGCGGGCGCAGCGCGCGCGCGTCGCGGTCGTTGGCGCGTCGCGCGGCGGCGCGGGAGGACTGGCCCGCCGCCGCGGCGCGGTGGTCGGACGCCATGCGCGTCAACCCTTTGTTCCCGGAGGGGTGGTTCAGCTGCGGGTACGCGCTGCTGAAAGCGCGGCGCGAGGACGAGGCGCTGAGCGCCTTTGTGCGGTGCACGCAGGCGGATTGCGAAAACGGCCAGGCGTGGAACAACGTCGCCGCGCTCAACATTCGGCGCGGGAGGTTCGACGCCGCGCACGTCGCGCTGCGCGAGGCCACGAAGCAGCTCCGGAACAACTGGCAAACGTGGGAGAACCTCGCGATGGTCAGCGCCAAGGTGGGGCACTTCCAGCAGAGCGCGCGCGCGCTCGTCAAAACGATGGAGCTCACCGACGGCGCTCAGATGCATCTCGCCACGCTCTCCACGCTCGTCGAGCGGTGCCTGGAGGCGCGCCGAGGCGTCGCCGCGTGGCTGGGCGTCGAGGACAGGCGCGACGCCGAGACCGCGCGCGAGGAGGCGAGGCGCGCGGCCGCGCTCGGGAACGTCGCCGAGGTGGACGACGACGACGACGAGGAGGAGGAGGAGGAGACCTGGGACGGCGTCGGGGGCGAGGCGGGCGGCGACGCCGGCGACGCCGCCGCGGACATGCTCGACGCCTTCTTCTCCGACTCGGAGGAGGACGACGACGGGCCGAGCCCGGAACCAGTCTCCGCCGAAACCCCGAACCCCGCGGACCCCGCGGACCCCGCGGACCTTGCAGACACCGTCGCGACGCAGGTGCTCGCGCGGGAGGTGGTTCGGCTCGAGGCGAGCGTGGAGGAGGTCTTCAAACGCGCGCTGAGCGGCGGCTCGGCGGGGGCGCGCCCCGTGACGGAAACCGCCGACGTGTGGCGGCTGGCGGCGGAGTTCCGCGAGGCGCGCGGCGAGCGCGTGGTGGCTGCCGAGGCGAGGCTGAAGCGCGTGCGCGCGCTGGACGGCAGCGGGTGGCGCAAGGACAAAGCCGCGTTCGTGGACTACGCGGACGCCTCCTTGGAAATGTGCAGGGGCAGTCTGCGGAACGCGGAGCGGCGCGCGGCTGAAGACGCCGACGCCGCGGACGCGGAGACGCTCTCCGCGGAGGAGGCGCGCCGCGGCGTGGCGCAGGCGCGCATGCACCTGCGTGGGGTGCTCAAGGTGTTCGAGGCGCAGGAGTGGGGGGAGGAGATGCCGGGCGTGCTCGAGGAGCTCGAGAAGTGCGCGGCAGAGGTGGACAAGGCGGAGCAGGAGTCGGCGAGTAGCTAGCGTACGTCGGTACGCGTCGCTTCGTACACGCGCGTTTTGAAAAAAAGAGCGATTCGCGCGATTCGAGTCAGAAAACGCTCGCGTGTGCGTGAAACGCGTCCGCGGCGCGATCGACGCCGACGGTCGGCGGGAGTGCCCCTCACGTGATTGATGAGGGCGGGGAAAAAGCGAGACGCCAGATCGAACTGGGTCACTCGAGCGCGCGCGTCACGCGACGCACGCTCGCACGACGTTCGTTCGGGGCTCACCCTCCCCGCGATAAAGCGCACACGCCCGCGCGCAGGCGCCCGGCCCGCCTCCTTCGCCAACCTTTCCGATCCCGATCGTGAGGGCACCCCAGTGGTTTTCTTCTGATCTTGCACCCGCACACCTCCGGCGCGTGTTGCGCGATGGCCATGCAAGCCCCCGCCAACGCGCCGCTGGTGTGCCACGGCCACTCCCGCCCCATCAACCACCTCGAGTACTCCAACGTCACCGAGGACGGGGTGTTCCTGATCTCTTCGTCCAAAGGTGCGGACCCACCGCTCGGGATGTCGCGTGGATCCACCGCCCGAGACGCACCCGCGGCGCGCGAAGGCACCGCGCCCGCCGTTCATCGGGCGCGAACGCCGAGCGGACGATAAAACGGCAACGGCCACGTTTTTTTTTACTGACCGATTTTTTACTGACCGACCCGACCCGACCCATCACACCTCGTACCTTGTTTCAGACGGCCAACCCATGATCCGCAACGGCGAGACGGGTGACTGGATCGGCACGTTCGAGGGGCACAAGGGGTGCGTGTGGGGCGCGACCCTAAACGCGCCGGCGACGCACGCCGCGACGGCGAGCGCCGATTTCTCGGCGCGGCTGTGGAACGCCATCACCGGCGACGAGCTGTACAAGTTCGAGCACAAGCACATCGTCAAGTCGGTGTGCTTCTCCGGGGACTGCCAGCGGCTGCTCACGGGCGGGTCGGAGAAGCTGCTGCGCATCTACGACTTAGGGAACATCGACGCGGCGCCGTACGTCATGGAGGGCTCGCCCTCGCAGATCCGCACCGCGCAGTTCACGGCGGACGACTCGCTGATCATGTCGTCGTGCGCGGACGACAATGGCATTCGCGTCTGGGACGTGCGCACGAACGTGGTGGTCACCACGTTAGCCACGGACACGCCCGTGACGTCCATCGAGATCACCGAGAACGGGCGCTACATCACCACCGCCGACGGGAAGAACGTGACGTTTTTCGACGCCATGACCTTCACGCCGGTGAAGAAGTGGACGCTGCCGTACGAGGCGGAGAGCGCGTCGGTGTGCGTGCCGCAGAACCGCTTCGTGGCGGGCGGCGCGGACATGTGGGTGCACGTGCACGACATGGCCACCGGAAACGAGGTGGATGTCGGGAAGGGGCACCACGGGCCGGTGCACTCGGTGCGCTTCGCGCCGGACGGGATGAGCTACGCCTCGGGAAGCGAGGACGGGACGATTCGGCTGTGGAAAACCTTCCCGGAGGGGAAGCCGGCCGGGAGGTGATCGGAGGGAGGGTGGCGGAGAGATTCTCGTCCGCGATTCACCGAGGAAGGAATACTACTTCTTCCTTGGCAAGGGGAATGGGGAAATCCGTATCGTTCGGAACTCAGAACTCGACGGAACTCGCGCGTCGTACCTAGTACTACGTAAGGCTTAGCCGCGTCTCTCGCGTCGGCGAGTTTTTGGCGTCTCGTCAGTCGGTCTCTCGCCTCGGGAAGGAACGCGCGCCGGCGAACGCGGCTCCTCATCTCGCGTCGTATATGCGCTCGTACTCGTCTTCGTCCAGCGAGCTCGCCACGGCCGGCCGGCCCTCGTCGAGCCAGGTGTGCTCGGTCTCGACGCGGCGCACCGTGCGGCTTGGGAACCTCATGACCAGCGAGCTGCTCCGCGCGCCGCCCGAGCGGAAGCGCACGCCGCGGAGCGCGCGGCCGTCGGAGACGCCCGTGGCGGCGAACAGAACCGCCCCTCCCCCGCACAGGTCCTCCGTGCGGAGCACGCGCGTGAGGTCGCAGCCAGCGGCACGCATCGCCGCCGCGTCCGCGGCGTCCCGGGGCCAGAGCTGCGCCTGCATCTCGCCGCCCGCGCACCGCAGCGCGGCGGCGGCCGCCACTCCCTCGGCGGCGCCGCCGACGCCGAAGAGCGCGTCGACTCCGCTCTCTGGGTCGCACGTCGCCAGCGCGGCTTCAACGTCTCCGTCGGCGATGAGCTTGATCCTGGCGCCTGCTAATCTCAACTCCTCGACGAGCCCCACGTGCCGGTCGCGGTCCAAAACGGCGCACGTCACGTCCGCCACAGCCTTGCGCTTCGCCTTGGCGATGGCGTGCACGTTCACCGTCGGGGACCGCGAAAGGTTCACGTGGCCGGCGGCTTCGGGGCCGACGGCGATCTTGTCGACGTAGAACGCCACCGGCCCGGGGTCGAACATGGCGCCGCGCTCGGCGATCGCGATCACCGCGATCGCGCCGTCCTTACCGCCCGCGATCAGAGACGTGCCGTCCAGGGGGTCAACGGCGACGTCCGCGCGCGGGCCCGCGCCGCTGCCCACGCACTCGCCCGGGAAAAGCATCGGCGCCTGATCCTTCGCTCCCTCGCCGACGACTACGACGCCCTCGAAGTCCACCTCCTTGAGCTTCGCGCGCATCGCGCGGACGGCGGCGGCGTCCGCGGCCATCTTGTCGCCCTTCCCCAGCCAGCGCGCGGCGGCGACGGCGGCAGACTCCGTGACCCGCACCATCTCCAGCGCGAGGTTGCGGTTGACAGAAGATAACAACCGGTCGCGGTTGTTATCGTGCGGGCCGTGAAGAACATCGGAGAGTGCTTCGGGCTTTTTAAAGTCGTCTTCCGTCGAGGCAGCCTCGACCGCGATCACCGCCGAGTCTTCGTCCGCCTCGTCGACGCGCGTCTTGCGCACCGCTCGCGCGCGCCTGCGCTGGGACTTGATCCGACGCACGCGCGCGAACTCCTCGTCGCCGCTGTCTTCGGGGGTGGCGTCCGCGTCCGGGTCAGCCGCGCGAAGACGTCTCGGTCTTTCGTTTCGGGGTTTCCGAGAAGTGACAGTCGCGCGGCGGTGAGCGACGCCCGCGCGCGCGGCGCAGGCGAAGGTGGCCATCGACGGGTACGACACGCGCGAGGGCGGTCGACAGGACGAGACTGACGCGCGTTTCGTTGTGACGCGCTCCGCGAGGCGTGCTCCCCCTCACGCCACGACGGGAGGTTCGACAAAGTCCATCATCGGGGAGGACGAAATTTCTAAAGACGTTTAAAAAAACAAACGTCGCGCCGACGTTTGTTCGGCGCGCTCTCTACGCCGCGTTCGTAACGACGCTACGCGGGCTCCAGCGCGAAACGCACTTTTCGCTTCAGCATGGCCATGACCGTCTTGTACTCCGGGTGCGTGAACGGCTCCGTGGGCAAGCCCGCGAGCGCGTCTATGTGCGCCATGTCCTCCTCGAACACCTCCCCGAAGGCGACGAATCCGGCGTCCCACTCCGGGTGCGGCTTGGTCGCCACCAGCACGTTGTCGCCGCCCGGAATGTACCCGACCGTCCCGCGTGCCCAGGAACTCGTGCCCTCGAGCCTCGGCTCCCCGAACGCCCCGCCCGCCTCACCGAGCCCGGGGAGCGTCCCCTGCACCAGCCCGTACTCGGGCTCGGCGCGGTGGAAGTGGCACGCGCCGCCGCCGCCGCAGAACGAGCCCGCCGCGCACCGGCCCCCGCCCAGAGCGCCGCGCAGCGCGCGCAGCGTCCGCGGCGCGTCCGCGTCCGCGTGCAGACGCACGCGCACGCGAGCTTCTCTCCTCTTCTCGCCTCGCCCTCGCTTAGAGTCGTGCTCCACGAGCGTCTCCGAAGACGCATCTGATGAAGCGCTTCCCGCGTCGGTGTGCGCGTGACGCCCCTTTTCACTAAAAAAGAGCGCTTCGCTCCACGAGACCAGGAACGCGAACGCGGCGGGGCGGACGTCTCCGGAGAGCGTCTCCGAGGCGCGTCCCCCCGCGGCGGCGGCGGCGTCCCGCGCCGCCA
>Ga0206682_10002623_pt1 | contig 16101 bp, 22 predicted proteins | sample M240m12015metaG_FD_155444 | JGI IMG/M metagenome (GOLD analysis project Ga0206682, IMG submission 155444) | Ammonia-oxidizing marine archaeal communities from Monterey Bay, California, United States - M2 40m 12015 | ecosystem: Environmental > Aquatic > Marine > Intertidal zone | place: USA... | reverse complement strand
GGCAGATGTTGATTGCGGCCCCGTTGTTAGCATTGCCCCGCTTGAATATGAGCGGCGGCATAAAAAGGAAAAGGGCGTCTTGACATGGCTGGAAAGTATAAAGGCCTATAAAAGCAGAATTGCAGCGCTAGGCCTTTATACTAAAGCAGGGCGGCAAATAGTAATTTGCCCTGCTACCTATTCCGACACAATAGATTGCGCCGCCTGCAGGCTATGCCAAAAGCAACGGGCGGCTATTGTTGCCTTTCCTGCCCACGGATCCAGCAAAAGAAAAGCGGACGCTATCGCAACGGCGGCGGCATAATGTCGGGGCTATATCTCGTGCTCGGATTTTGCTGCTTCTGGTATTTTGTGATAACAATGCTAATTTGAGCCTCTTAATAAAATGGCTTTACTAATACCCTGAAACGGTTTAACAAGGGGGCAGGGCGCAAGCTTTGCCCCTTTCACACTTACCAAGAAGGAAAACCAAAATGACAATTGAAACGCTAACAAGCCCGCTTTTTATGGCCGCTTTTTTTGCTGTTGCTGTTTTCGTATCGTGGGCAATTGCTGCAGCAATTACTGCCCTGCAGGATAGAGCAGACCGCAAAAAACTTGATGCAATTTCTGCAAAGTATGCAGCAAGACGGGCGGCGGATGACGCCTACCACGCCGAATTTATGGCAGAAATAAACCGCAAAATTAAAGCCTAGGCCTTAGCCTTTAGCCCCTGCAAAGCAAAGCGGGGGCCTTAGGCTAGGGCTTTTCCTAGCTTCACACTAAACCAAAGAAAGAAATAAACATGCCTTTTGATCTGATGATAACCGACAAAACCCCCCGTAATCTGCTTTCACAAGCCGAATTGCTGGAGAAAGTTCCTGCAGCGTTCACCCCTGCCCCTGCCCCCAAAACGTCAAAAAATTATGATTTTGTTGACACAATGCAAGCGGTTGAAATTCTGCAAGATAACGGCTTCAAGCCCGTTTATGCAGCGCAAAAGCCTAGCAGGAAAAGCGGCAATATTCCTTTCGCAAGCCACCTTATAGCCTTTGCCCAAGATCTAAGCGACGCCCCGCATAGGCCTGAAATTCTGTTATGGAATAGCCACGACGCAAGCCAAAGCTTGCGCTTGCTGTCGGGAATTTATCGCTTTGCTTGTGATAATGGGTGCATTGTGGGCGAAGGCCTGCAGGCAAAGCTAAGGCATGACGGGGGGCAAACATCAGGCTTTGAGAAGCTTGTTCAAGAGCAAGCCCAAAACATGCCGAAAGCTATGGAAGCGGCTGAAAGAATGCAGGCAATTGAGCTTGATGGTTTCCAGCAATGGGCTTTGACGTGGCAGGCTTTGCAATTGCGCTGGAAAGAATTCAATTATCATTGCCCCGATCAAGGCTCTTTCTTTGATAGCATAACTTTAGAATATGCCAACGCCGCAAGACGGGCGGCGGATAGCTCGCAAGATCTTTGGACGGTATACAACCGCCTGCAGGAAACCCTAATCAAGGGCGGGGTTCCTTTAGTATCTCGCACAAATAAAGGCGTTAAAGAACGCACTGCCAAAGCCGTTCAAAGCCTCAAAGAAACGGTTCGCTTAAATCAGGGGCTTTGGGATCTTGCAGAAAAGGCGGCGGCATGATGCGGGGCTTTATAGGTGACCTAATCGGGGGGCTTTGCTTGTTTGGTATCTTTTACGGCTCTTTATTCCTGCCCCTTATCTTTGAATAAAACCCCTAAGCCCCTGCAGCAAAGCGGGGGCTTTTCCACACTAAACCAAAAGAAAGAGATAAACATGTTTCACGATATCGAAAGCTTTATTCAAGCACTGATTAAACAAGGCCCCACGGGCACAATTACGCTTACTGATACCATGCTAAACAAAAGCATCATTGACGCAAACAAGACAGTGATAGCGCTTGCAGCTTCCATAGGCGTTGATTTTAACGCCTTGCAGGCGGGGGAAAAGATAACCATAGCAGGGCGCTATGATTGCGACGGGCAATCCTGCAGCGTTAGCTTTTACCGTACCAAAGCACGGGGGGATAAACGCTTTTCAATAAGCGGCCTAAAGAAACGGGCGGGCGTTGGTGATGCAATAGCTATCACGCATGACAGCAACGGGGCTTTGGTGATCAATGCCACACGCAAGCTAGGGGGGCGGGCAATTAGCCCATAGCTTAAAGCCTAAGCCTTAGCGCCTTAAATTAGCCCCCATAAGCGGGGCTTTTTTATTGCCTGCAGCTAAAGCCCTAGCCCCTAAGCTTTGCCCCCTTGCAGGGGCTTAAAACGGGGGCAGGAAAGCAAAGCCTGCAGCGCTTGCCTTAGCTTTAACCATACGCCCAAAGCCTGCAGCAATGCAGGGCAGGGGCTAAAGCAGGGCTAAGCGTACACCTAGGCCCCCCGCCCTGCAGCGTTGAAAACTTAGCAACGGCTAAGGCCCCGCCCCTTTTGCCTGCAGGCTTTTGCAGAATAAACTTTAAGAATAAACTTTTCTTTTCTTTTGCCTTATTTCTAAGGGCTTTCAGGCTTGCGGGCTTATATCTAAATGTTAACGGCCTAGATTTTAACGGCTTAAACGCTTGTTTTCCTTAGCTTTTCCAGCGGCTAGAGGGCGGGCGAGTGCCACCACCCCCCCTAGGGGTAGCGTATACAAACCCTACCCGAGATTGGGATTTTGATACCCGTAAAGCACCCCCCTACATGGCCCCAGTACGGGACTCAGGTTTGGTAACTGGCAAGTCCCTTGGCCTAGACTTTGCAAAGTTAGCATGAGTGCTTGTAAACTTTTGCAAATAGTTGTGGACATTGTTAGGTGGCATTGGTATGATTATGGGAACGGCTGTTATAAGGCCGTATTGAAACTACGAGCAGAAATGACAGACACCTATGAAGACTTGGAGCTTATGGTTCCTATTACGGTGGATGCTGATATTGAGGTAGATCCTCACGGCGTATGTAATGTAATCGCTACGATCTTTGTATCGGATGATGATGAGGGCTATGAGGCCAAGGTTCCGTTGGAGCATGTGATAGATGCTTTGATTGAAGAGTATCGTGATACATATGCTTTCAATCAGCTTTATATTGTGGCCCATGAGCTAAGTAGACAGGCGGAACGGTTAAGGGCCGTTGGCGGGACTATAGAGGACAGCACTATAGCTGTATCGGATCTCTTCAACGTCCCTGATGACTGAACAGCTAAGTCTATTTGATTTACCCGAAATAGAAGTAGACAAAGAAAAACCGCACTCGGTTTGTCCGAAGTGCGGCGATGCTTTTGTTTGTACTAGAGAAGGGGTACAGCCTTACTGTAATCCCTGCCTCAGTAAGTATAATAAGGTTTTGTCTTCTATTAAGAAGGAAAACCCTCACCCTACAGATCCTGATTATTGCTGTAATATTTGCGGTAAGCAGGAGAAGGACTTGGTGTCTAACTTTACCAAAGGCGGCAGTAAGAAGACGGTTTGGCGGCTAGACCATGATCATAGCACGGATAAGTTTAGAGGCTTTCTGTGTGATAATTGTAATATGGGTGTTGGGAAGCTTAAAGATGATCCTGAGATTATCCTGAAAGCTCTATGGTACACGAAAACGAATAACGGCAATGCAGAATTGTCAGAACAACACTTAGTTGAGTGGTGTTATAATATCCTTAGCAACATTTGTAAGGAGAAAAGTAATGCTGCAGATAATGAAGAACGTATGCAAGAAGATAGCGGCTAACCAACAGCGGCGGGCTGACTATTATCTTCTGATGAATCTGACAGATAAAGAGTTACATGACATGGGCATAACCCGTGGAGAGATAAGGGCTAAGGTATACCAGTAGGTTTAACGCTGGGGGCTAACAATCTTATTGTACCATGTTTGACGGATTTGTCTAGACTAAAAATGCCACCTAATAAAGTGGTTGACTTAAACCCTATGCCGATGTTACAATAAAAGGCATAGGGTATCTATGGATATCCTTATGGTAAATCTCATCTACATCCGAGCAGCTATTCAACAGGCAACAGGTAATGTCCTGCCTTTAGACGAGATCATCGATCTGTTGGTTGATGAGGGCCTGATCACAAAGGCACAGGCTCAGGATGAGAATCTAATCTTTCGTGGCTATGAAGAGTTCTTTGAGACTGAAGAAGCAGCCACGAGGGTCGAGCAAGCAGATCAATACGTTGATAAGGAATATGATCATGGGGAAGACGAATAAGGCTAATTGTGGTGCTTCTATGAAGCCTGCACAGAAAGCTACGCCTAAGGGCGGTAAGATGAATATGGGCGGTTATATGACCAGCAATAAGCCAGGTATGAATTGTGGTGGTATGCCTCATAAGAAGGGCAAATAGCTATGGAGCGGATGCGTCGGGGTAAACCCGTACAACAGGCTCCTGCAAATCGGGGCCAGCGTCAGGAAGTAGAGATGCAAGATCGGCGGCGTCCGATGCCAGCACAGCGTAGACCTATGCCTGCCCAGCGGCCTGCTCCCCGTCCTACTCAGGGGCGTCCGATGCCAGCACAGCGTCCTGCAGCCCCTCAGAGGCGTCCTGCCCCACAGCGCAGGCCTATGCCTCCGAAGCGGTGAATATTTGGATTGCGATAGTCATGGCCTGTAGCGGGCCAATGGCACAGACTTGTCAGCCTCTGGCAAAGCCAGAAGTCTTTTATGACACGATAGAATGTCAGGAAGATGTGCAGACGATGTTAGCGTTTTTGAGGAACAGGGGAGTATACGCTATTGGGGCTTGCCACAAAGTTAAGGCAGGTGACAGCGTATAATTAGGGTACATGATTGCAGAAACACTGGCGGTCATTGGTGCTGCCAATGCCGCTATAGGTCAAGTTAAGACCCTTATTGGGCATGGACAAGAGATCTCTGCTATGGGCCGACAGTTGGGGGCAATCCTGACTGCGGAAGAAACCCTAAAGGCACAAGGTGAACGTAAGAAGAAGAGTTTATTCTCTGCCGCTATGGGCAAAGATGAAAACAGCTTCGAGGAGTTTTTAGAACTCGACAAGCTGAAGCAAGCCCGTAAGGAAATCGAAAGCCATATGCGCTTATATGGGCGTCCTGGACTTTATGATGATTGGGTAAAATTTCAGGCCCAAGAGCGGGTTCGTAAGCGTGAAGAAGCTGAACAGCAAGCCAAAGCCAGAGCATTCCTGATGGAAATATTTCAGTGGTTCATAGTCATAGTAATCGTCCTTGGTGGATGCGCTGGGCTATTATGGTGGGCTTGGGTTACCAGTGGCAGGTGAAACTCTTATAAGTCATTTCCCCCTGCCTTCGATGCCCTTCCAGACGCATGTGAATGTGATCTTTGAAAGCGGTACAGGTGAGCAGGTTGAGAAGAAAGCTAGGGCTGGTGAAGCTGGTTCAGTAGAGCCGATAGACGAGGACACCCCCGTAGAGAACTTGAAGTTGGTTGATCAGAGATATGCATACCATCCTGACCCCAATAAGCTTCGTAGCCCTGATGGGCAAATTGTAGATTTCGTGGTGGCATAGATGGCAGAGCGCTTAGATAAAAGTAAGATGAAGTGCAACAAACCCCGCCGTACATCTGGTGGTTCTAAGAAGTTTGTTGTGAAGGCCTGTAAGGATGGCAAAGAGAAGATAGTTCGCTTTGGGGATCCCAAGATGACTATCAAGAAGAACAACCCAAAACGTCGTAAATCATTCCGTGCCCGTCATAAGTGCGACACGGCTAAAGACAAATTCTCCGCCAGATACTGGTCGTGTAAGAAATGGTAATCTGATGGCTGCTAAGAAGAAAACAAAGAAGGACGCTTGCTACAAGAAGGTGGCGAGAGCAATGCCACAGAACTCTGCTTACCGCAGCGGGCATATGGTTAAGTGCCGCAAGGTTGGGGCAAAGAACTACAATATAGGCGGCAAGAAAAGTGGCAGCAAAAAAAAGTAGTACCAGCGGTGGCCTGAAGAAGTGGTTCGGGCAGAACAATGGTAAGGGTTGGGTAAATTGTAAGACAGGTGGCCCTTGCGGGCGCAAGTCAAAGAAGAGCGGTGGTTCTTATCCTGCCTGTAGACCCACTATGGCGCAGTGCAAAACCAAAGCAGGCAAAGCCGCTACCAAGAAAAAGACTTCTTCTAAGAAGGTAAATTGGAAGCCGAAAGGGAAGAAGAAATGACGGATGAACGCCTCACAAGAATTGAGGACAAATTGGACAAACTCTCACATGCAGTCGTAACTCTAGCCAGAATGGAAGAGCGTATGATTACTGTGTTTAAACGTATGGACAATATCGATGATCAGCAAAAGGCGATGTGGGATCGGATCGTTAAGTTAGACCAGCTTACTGCGTCTAGAGGCCATAAGTTACAGTTCTTTGAACGGATCTGGTGGATTGTATTCACAGCATCTGTAGGGGCTGGGTTTGTCTATATGAGGACGATGGGATGATGGAAGTAGAGAAGAAATATACTGAGAAGCAATTAGCATTCTTGGACGCCCTGATGGGTGAGGCACGGGGTAATATACGCCATGCTATGGACGCTGCAGGATATTCTAAATCCACGGCGATTAAAGAAGTGGTTAGCGGTCTTCGGGATGAGATCATTGACCAAGCTTCTATGATGTTGGCTTTGAATGCACCAAAGGCAGCATATGGAATTGTAGATGTTCTGGATGACCCTTCAGCGCTGGGCGCACGGAACTCAATATCAGCGGCTAGAGAAATCTTAGATCGCACGGGGCTAGTGAAAAAAGAACAGGTACAAGTCGAAACTAAAGGCGGCGGTATGTTTGTTCTACCCCCGAAACAGAATGACGTGGAATACTAAGACACGGCCCAACCGTACTGCTAGAATACCTTATGCGTATATGGCGGATGAGAATGACCCAATTGTCCTGCTACCCAATCCTGAAATGGTACAATGGGTGGAGCAGGCCTTTGATCATCTAGAAGAAGGTTACAGCACTCGCAAGGTAGCTGAGTGGTTAACGGAGAAGGCAGGGCGAAAGCTATCACACCAAGGGTTAAAGAACCTATGGAAAGATCACCGCCCTGACAGTAAGCGGCTAAAGCAGCTAACAAAAGCTTTTAAGAAGAAGCAGCCAAAGACCAAAGAAGAAAAGGAACTGGCTGCTATCCGTCGTAAGATGTCTGACACCAAGCGTGTCCATACTATGATGGAAAAGAAACTAGCGGAGAAGTTGCCTGAAGAAGAGCAGGAAACCATCTCAGAGACGCTAGACTTCGGTTCTATTCAGCAACAGAACAATGAGGTAATATTTGCACCAAATGAAGGGCCGCAGACGGAATTTCTCGCAGCATCAGAGAGAGAAGTCTTATTCGGCGGGAGCGCAGGCGGCGGAAAAAGCTTTGCCTTACTCGCAGATCCCATGCGATATTTTGGTCACCCTGCTTTCAACGGACTCATCCTTAGAAGGACAAACGATGAACTCCGTGAACTTGTTTGGAAGAGTCAGGAACTGTATCCGAAAGCGTACAAGGGAGCGAAATGGGCGGAGAAGAAAAGCCAATGGACTTTCCCATCAGGTGCAAGATTATGGATGACCTATCTTGAGCGGGACGAAGATGTTCTGCGTTACCAAGGTCAGGCCTTTAGCTACATAGCTTTTGACGAACTTACCCAATACCCGACACCCTTTGCTTGGAATTACATGAGATCACGGCTTCGGACTACAGATCCTGATATGCCAATCTACATGCGGGCAACCACAAACCCAGGTTCTGCAGGACATGCATGGGTTAAAAAAATGTTTATTGACCCTGCACCTGCCAACAGAAAGTTTGTTGCAACAGATGTGGAGACAGGAAAGAAGCTTGTTTATCCTGAAGGACATGAGAAGGCAGGCGAACCTTTATTCTACCGTAAGTTTATACCTGCAACTCTGAAGGATAATCCTTACCTGATGGAAGGCGGGCAGTACGAAGCCAACCTTTTATCTCTACCAGAGATGCAGAGACGCCAGTTACTGGAAGGCGATTGGAATATTGCTGAGGGTGCTGCGTTTCCTGAGTTTAAGACAGGGGTTCATACCTGTGAGCCTTTTGATATTCCAAAGGATTGGCGGCGTTTTCGCTCATGCGACTATGGGTATAGCAGTTACAGCGCTGTACATTGGTATGCAATCGATCCCAGCTATGAAACTCTCTACGTGTACAGAGAGTTGTACCTGTCTAAGCATACGGGCAAAGATCTCGGACGTGCTGTTATGGATGCAGAGATCGGAGAATCCATACAATACGGTATGCTTGATAGCTCCTGTTGGCATAACCGAGGGCAGATTGGCCCCAGTATTGCCGAAGAAATGATTTCTATGGGATGCAGATGGCGTCCCAGTGATAGAACCGCTGGCGCAAGGGTGGCAGGGAAGAACCAACTACACCAACGGCTGAAAGTAGATGAAGAGACAGACCTTGCTGGTCTTATATTCTTCAATACCTGCAGACAGATTATAGCGGATCTGCCTGTAATACCTTCAGACCCAAAGGGTACGGACGATATCGATCCTAGATATGCTTCGGATCACGCTTACGACAGCCTTAGATACGGCCTTATGAGCCGCCCTAGAGCAGTCTCGCCCTTCGATTGGGGACAAGGCGTACCACAATACCAACACCGCCCTGCAGACGCAATATTTGGATACTAAAACATGGCTTTAATGGATAAACCTACTGATCTTCAGCCCGAAAATGCTACTGAAATGGACTCAGTGGTTGCTTTGGAAGAGGATGGAAACATTGAAGAGGAAAATGCAGAGTATTCTGGCGTTGTTTCCTTCATAGAAACCCAATTCCAACGCTCTAAAGATCGTAGATTGACGGATGAAAACCGTTGGCTAGAGGCATACCGCAATTATAGGGGTTTATATGGCCCTGACGTGCAGTTTACGTCCACAGAGAAGTCAAAAGCTTTCATTAAAGTCACAAAAACAAAGGTTTTAGCTGCGTATGCACAGGTTGTAGACGTATTATTTGCAGGATCTAAGTTTCCAGTAGGTCTAGAGCCACGACGCTACCCAAATAACGTCTCTGATGCCGTTTCTTTTGATCCTAATGAGCTAACCAGCGAGAAAATACAGGATAAAGTAGGTGTAGACTACAAACCTAAGACTTCTATCGCCCGTCCTGACATTGCAAAGGATTTAGGTGTCTACAAAGACATGCTGAAGCCTATTGAGGACGAATTACAGGATAAAGCAGGTACAAATACTGGTTCCATCACCTTTGAACCCGCACGTCGGGCCGCTCAAATGATGGAAAAGAAGATGCATGACCAGCTTGAGGAAAGTAATGCCTCTAAACACCTCAGATCAGTGGCATTTGAGACATGTTTGTTTGGTACAGGCGTTATAAAAGGGCCTTTTGCCCATGATAAAGAATATCCACGCTGGGATGACGATGGTAACTATGACCCCCTATATGAGACTATTCCGAAGGTAGAATACGTCAGTATATGGGATTTTTACCCTGATCCTGATGCCAGAAACATGTCTGAGGCGGAATTTACCGTACAGAGACACCGTTTAAACCGTTCTCAGATGAGAGCATTGAAAAAACGCCCGCACTTCCGTGAAGAGAGCATAGAAGCAGCTATAGACTATGGTGCAAGCTATGTACGTGAATACTGGGAAGATACCCTAGAAGATAACGCCAATACAGGCTCAGTAGAGCGCTTTGAGGTTATGGAATACTGGGGCATCCTAGATGCGGAGTTAGCAGAAGAAGCTGACATTGAAATCCCCTCAGAATATGAAGATCGTGATGAGATTCAGGTTAACGCTTGGGTGTGCAACGGTCAGATCTTACGCCTTGTTCTTAACCCCTTCACGCCTATGTGCATCCCGTATCATTCCGTACCATATGAGCTTTCACCGTATAGCTTCTTCGGTATTGGTGTTGCGGAGAATATGGAAGACAGCCAACTTCTTATGAATGGCTTTATGCGGATGGGGGTAGACAACTCTGCACTAAGCGGAAATCTACTTATAGAGGTGGACGAAACGAACTTAGTCCCAGGCCAAGATATGGAAATATACCCTGGCCGTGTGTTCCGCAGGCAGGCAGGTAGCCCAGGACAGAGCATCTTCGGAACCAAGTTCCCTAACGTCAGCCAAGAGCTTATGATGATGTTTGATAAAGCACGTCAATTAGCAGATGAGGCAACAGGAATCCCGTCCTACAGTCACGGACAAGGGGGAGTAACAGGGGTAGGCCGTACCGCCGCTGGTATGTCCATGCTGATGGGTGCAGCCGCACAGAATATTAAGGCTGTAGTGCGTAACATCGATGACTACCTCTTATCACCTCTTGGAAGAGCGCTATTCAGCTTTAACATGCAATTTAACTTCGACAAGGATATTGCCAAAGGTGATCTAGAAGTTAAGGCCCGTGGAACAGAAAGCTTGATGCGGAATGAGATCCGTAGCCAGCGATTGATACAGTTTATGCAAATGGCACAAAACCCTGCCATGCAGCCGTTTGTTAAGTACGATTACATCTTACGGGAACTGGCAGCTTCTATGGATCTGGATGAAGATAAGATCCTGAACGATCAACGTGAAGCAGCTATCCAAGCTAAAATGATGGCGGAAATACAGGCCTTAATGCCTCAACCGCCACAAGGGCAACAGCCACCACAAGGTGGCGCACCAAGCCCTGATGATCCAACTGGTACAGGTGGGGGCAACATAGCTCCAGGCAATGCACCAGAGCCTAACGCAGAAGGCTTCACAGGCGCAGGTGGGGGAGCGAATGGGGGGAACCAACCGCAACCGCAACAGGCCCCACAACAAGGCCCCCAACAACCCGCAGGTTAAATGGACAAATTATTCTACCGCAGCCTTCTGATGCTAGTGAATGACAAGGATCAGATGGAAAGACTAGAGGAGTACGTCGCAGAACGTATTCGTCATCACAGAGATAACTTGGAAAAGCAGAAGGATATGAACCGTATCCTAGAGGCCCAAGGTGCAATCTTAGAACTCAAGCGTTTTAAAACACTTCGGGATGAAGTGATCAAAGGAGCAGAGTAGTGGCCCTTAGCGATTTATCCGACGCCCGCAAGGGTATCACCACACAGGAAGGCAAGAAGATGGCTGATAAGAAATTTCAACTAGATCAGAAAGATGCCGACTTGGACGGCGACGGAAAACTGTCGAAGTACGAAGAAACTCGTGGCGAAGCTGTTCAGCAAGCTATGGCAGATGATCCAGAGCAGGATGATAAAGGCATGGCCTGCGGCGGTATGATGGAGCCAATGTACGATGAGGTTTCAGGTAACGAGATCCCTATTGGATCCACCGCCGAAAATGTCCGTGATGATATCGACATTGCAATTAGCGAAGGTGAGTATGTCTTACCTGCGGATGTCGTTAAATGGCATGGCCTAAAGCATATTATGGAGATGCAAGACGAAGCCAAGATGGGGCTTATGGGAATGGCGATGGAAGGCCTGATCCAGTACGTCGAGGATGAAGAAGCATCAGGAGTTGTAGAGTGCCCTGCCTGTGAAGGTAAAGGCTGCGAACACTGCAACGACACAGGTTACCACAGCGAAGACGATAGTGAAGAAGTCGAAGATGCAGAAGAGGCATCTGAAGACACTGCAGATGTGCCTGAAGAGGACATCGAAGTAGAGTATCCCGCCGTAGAGGTTGAGGATGAGTTGGGCGAAGAAGGTACTGAGGAGGAGTATCCTGAAACGTCTGTATTGCCTGGGATGATGAAGAAAACCAAATTCGCATTCATATCCTAGGAATGGGCCACCTTCACTCAGTGAAGCCCCCAAGGAGTAAATAATGGCTAAATATAAAAGAGCAGACAGCTTAGACGAAGATACAACCTACAGCCAAGAGATGGCTAAGGAACAGCCGAAGGCAGAGCCTCGGTCTGCGGATCCTAACGAAGCTACTTATCAAAAACGATATGGTGATCTGCGTCGGCACACTCAGAACCAGTTGTCAGAAAAAGATCGACAGCTTGCTGAGATGAAAGCACAGCTAGATGCTGCGGCTAAAGGCCAAATCAAATTCCCGAAGTCGGATGAAGAGATAGACCAGTGGACTAAGAAGTACCCCGATGTCGCCAACATCGTTGATACTATTGCCCGTAAACGTGCGAATGAAGCACTGGAAGAGGGTGAGAAGCGTCTACAAGGTCTTAAAGATCTAGAGCATAAGCTTACTCGCAAAGAAGCAGAGCAGCGGCTTATGAAGTTACACCCTGACTTTAACAAAATCCGTGCTTCTAAAGACTTCCATGAATGGGTGGCCCTACAGCCTACTTATATTCAGGATGCTCTCTATAAGAATAACTCTGATGCACAAGCTGCAGGACGGGCTATTGATCTGTACAAGGCCGATAAAGGCAAGCGCAGAAGCCCTAAATCCGCAGCGGAGTCTGTAGGTCGCACAACATCATCTGCACCTACAGCAAATGCAAAAGGTACTTGGCGTGAAAGTCAGGTTAACAAACTGTCTGATGATGAGTTCGAGAAGAACCAAGATGACATCATGGCAGCAATGCGCTCTGGTAAGTTTATCTACGATATGACGGGCGCTGCACGATAATAAAGTGGCGGAACTATACAAATAGTTATTGACGTATTTTAAAATACCTGTATCCTAGGGCTGTCCCTGAGGGGCAGGTATATACTACTAGCTATTGCTTTAGTACCGCCACCATGCTATAATGATCATATTAGGAAAACCTATTCCTTAATAGGTCATTTCACTAAAGGCTATAGGCCCTTCCATACGGAAGCTACCCTACAAGCTTTAAAACCCCCAGAAGAATAAAGACGAATAGTCCACCAGTATAGTCTGGCCTGTAGCTTATGCTGCACCACCCAGAACTTAATACTGCCACTTAACAGTCCCCTTCTGATCTGACTGCTCCACTAAGGAGCTTTGCCATTTCAAAGGAGAAACTATTATGGCATTCGCAAAAGCCAATGGCTATACCAACTTGAACTCAGGGAACTTCAGCCCTGTAATTTACAGCAAACTTGTGCAGAAGGCTTTCCGCAAGAGTTCTGTTGTAGAAGATGTAACTAACACAGATTATGCTTCTGAGATCGCAAACATGGGCGATTCAGTGAAGATTATCAAAGAGCCAGATATCACAATCAATACTTACGCTCGTGGTACTACTCTTGCAACACAAGACTTGACCGATGCCGACTTCACTATGGTTATCGATCAGGCCAACTACTTCCAATTCGCAATCGACGATATTGAAGAAGCGCACTCACATGTAAACTTTATGGATCTGGCAACAGACCGTGCAGGTTACCGTTTGCGTGACACCTTCGATTCTGAAGTTCTCGGCTACATGGCTGGCTGGGAAGGCGGAGCAGGTTCATGGGCACGTCGTACTGCAACTAACGGCACAAAAGCTGATAGCACCGCAGGAGCGGACGAGCTTTTGGACTCGAACCAACTAGACATTACTAACTTCGGTGGTTCTGATCTTGGTGTGGCAGGTGAAGTAACATCTATTCCAATCGCTGCAGGCGGTGGAGCAGGTGGTATCACTTCACCTTTAGCGGTTATGAACCGTATTGCACGTCAAATGGATCAGGCCAATGTTGATACTGATGGTCGTTGGATCGTAGTAGACAGTGTTTTCGCAGAAATCCTGATGGATGAAGACAGCAAGCTCATCAACGCAGACTTCGGTGGCGGCGATGAAATGCGTAACGGACGTATGCCAGGAACTATTCGTGGCTTCCGTGTCTACAAATCCAATAACCTACCTTACTTAGGTACAGGTTCAGGTACTGCAGCCGCTGCAGGTTCCGAAACTAACTTCGGAGTTCTGTTGGCTGGACACGATAGTGCTGGTGCAACCGCCGAGCAAATCGCAAAGACTGAGAGCTTCCGCTCACCAGATACCTTTGCAGATATTGTTCGTGGAATGCAGCTTTACGGCAGGAAGATACTGAGGCCAGAAGCTCTGTTCACAGCGAACTACAACTTAGCCTAACGGCTTACAGGGGCTGGCCCAGCGCTGGCCCCTAACCTTTATCATAGGGTATCCTGATGCCATCCACGTATCTTGAATTATGTAACCAAACATTACGTCGCCTCAATGAAGTTGAGATAGCGGCTGATGATTTTTCCAATGTGCGTGGGGTGCAAGCCCTCGTTAAGGATGCAGTGAAAGCAGCTATCGCTCGTGTGAACCAATCCGAGTTTGAATGGCCTTTTAATTCTGCACAACACAACGCTACCTTAGTTGTGGGACAGTCTGAATATAGCTGGCCTGACTTCTTTAAAGTAGCTGATATGAATACTTTTCAGATTGTTGCTAATAACTCTCTGAACGTGAATTACAAAACACTTAAAGTTTTAGACCGTGACGATTGGTACAAGAACCATCGTGATAATGATTATAATGCTGGCAGCGCTGGGCGTGGTGTTCCTGAGTACGTCTTCGACACCCACGGCAACGGCTATGGAGTATCCCCGTCTCCTGACAAAGCCTACGGCCTTACCTTTAGATATTACCTAAACTATTCCAACCTTGTTAATCAGGATGATGTAACCCGTATCCCCACATCTTTTGATACCGTTATTATCGATGGTGCTTTGTACCACATGTACATGTTTAAAGATAACACTGAGAGCGCACAGGCTGCGTTCATGTCCTTTGAAAAAGGCCTAAAGGATCTGCAAACCCTCTATATCAACAACTACGATTACGTGCGTGATACCAGAGTGAGGTTCTAATGCCTGATAGGATAGAAAACCTCAAGATTGTCTGTGCAGGCGGTCTGAACTCAAACGAGAACCACATAGATCTTTCTGATAATGATCCTGGTGTTGCTACACGCCTAGTAAACTTTGAGCCATCGTTATTCGGTGGCTATCGTCGTATCAGCGGGTACGAACCTTATAAGACAGATTACCCCGAAGTAACAAATTCTAGTAATGCAGGAACGGGTGCAGTTCTTTGTGTTGCAATATTTAAGAATGACTATTTAGGAACCACACGTATTATTGCTGCTAGAAAGCTTGATGGCACTTCTACTTATGGCTTCTTCCAATACATCCCTTTAAATGGCTGGCGGCTTATTTCAGGCGCTCCTACCCCTGCAATGTCAGACAGCGTTCTTACTGTTAAAAAGCTGAGACATGCACAGTTCAATTTTGGTAATGATAATAACATTATCTTTGTGGACGGGGTAAACAATGCCGTCGTTTATAATGGACAAAACTGGTATGCTATAAACTCTTCTGGTACAGGCGGTACATCATCTCCTGGCGGTGATCAGTTAGTAAACAAGCCTTCTGTTGTAGACGTATTCGAGAACCATATCTTTTTATCTGGGGATCGTAACTCTGAGGCTGTAGTAGCACACTCTGCCCCTAATGATCCTCTTACATGGACAGTGTCAGCGGGCGGCGGTCAGCTTACAGTCGGTACAGATGTTGTTAACATCAAACCGTTTCGTGATCAGCTTTTTGTGTTTGGCCCTAACTCCATCAAAAAAGTATCTGTAGATGCAGGGGATGGCACATTTGTTACGGAAAACGTGACATCTAACGTGGGCTGTATAGCAAGGGATAGCGTTGTGGAAATCGGCGGTGACCTGATGTTCCTAGCGCCAGATGGCCTAAGGCCTGTGGCAGGCACAAGTCGTATCGGTGATGTTGAGCTTGAAACAATATCCAAGTCTATCCAAGGAGCCTTAGTAGATATTACCGAAAACTTTGACATGAGTACAATTAACTCTGTCGTTGTTAGATCTAAGTCTCAGGTACGCTTTTTTGTAGGAGATGATACTAACTTTGCGGCGGATAGCCTTGGTATTATCGGGGGTCTTTCGGACGCTACAGGATCCATAGAATGGGAGTTTGGTACTCTCTTAGGTATAAGAGCAAGCTGCACTACATCAGGATATATCGGAACAGAAGAGTTTATCCTGCATGGAGATTATGACGGTAAAGTATACCGTCAAGAAAAAGGTAACAGTTTTAACGGCACAGATATCGTATCTATTTACGCCACTCCGTACTTAGATTTTGGAGATGCAGGTGTCCGTAAATCCATCCGCAAGATAAACACGTTCATCCGTGCTGAAGGCCCTTTAGAGATGAACTTAGCCCTGAGTTACGATTGGGGCGATTA
>Ga0206682_10002619_pt1 | contig 16114 bp, 4 predicted proteins | sample M240m12015metaG_FD_155444 | JGI IMG/M metagenome (GOLD analysis project Ga0206682, IMG submission 155444) | Ammonia-oxidizing marine archaeal communities from Monterey Bay, California, United States - M2 40m 12015 | ecosystem: Environmental > Aquatic > Marine > Intertidal zone | place: USA... | reverse complement strand
ATATTATAAATCATTTTCATATTCGAAAAGGTGAAAAATTAAGCGATCCAAATTTTGGAACAATAATTTGGGATATGCTTTACGAACCATTTACAACCGAAAACAAAGAGGCTATAATTGCTGATGTAGCTGAAATTATAAACTATGATGATAGGGTAACCGCAGATCAGGTATTTGTTGATACAACTGACGATGGTATAGAAGTAAGTGCATTATTAACGTTTTTGCCTTATAATATATCAGAACAAATGTTATTTAAATTTGATAAACAAATGCTTGAATAATTAAATGCAACTATAATTATTCCTGATAAATATCATATAACATGAAGGAATAATCTATGTCATCAACCGATAGACAATCTCGAGTAATTGCTACTGAAGATTGGAAGAAAATTTATCAATCTTTTAGTAACGCTGATTTCCAAAGCTACGACTTTGACAATCTACGCAGAACAATGATTAACTATTTGCGTCAAAATTATCCAGAGGATTTTAATGACTATATTGAAAGTTCAGAATATCTTGCGCTAATTGATTTGATTGCATTTTTAGGACAAAACTTATCCTTCAGAATTGACCTAAATGCTAGAGAAAATTTCTTAGAGACAGCAGAGCGCAGAGAAAGCGTATTAAGACTTGCAAAACTTATTTCGTATAATCCTAAAAGGAATAAAGCTGCATCAGGCTTACTAAAATTTGAAACAGTGTCTACAACAGAAAATCTTATCGATAGCACAGGTAAAAATTTACGTGGATCTACTATTTTATGGAACGATAGAGCAAACCCAAATTACTTTGAGCAATTTGTTAAGATTATCAATGCTGCGCTACCTAACGCAGAAGGAGTAGGATCTCCTACAATAACAGCAAATATCGAAGGTGTTGTAACAGAGCAGTATAGATTTAATGCTCTGAATACTGACATTCCGGTATTTGGATTTAGTAAGCCAGTAGAAGGAGTTAATACACGCTTTGAAATAGTTAGTACAGGGATTGAAAACGAAACTATTGTAGAAGAAGCACCACTACCTGGTAATAATCCTGCATTTGTTTATAGAGACGATAGTCAGGGCGCCGGAAGTTCTAACACAGGGTTCTTTATGCACTTTAAACAAGGACAACTTGAAAATGCATCTTTTAGCACTGGCAATCCGGTACCTAACCAAATTGTAGGAATAGATGACACTAATATTAACAATTCAGATATATGGTTATATTCAGTTGACTCAAATAATTTTGAATCTGCGTTATGGAAAAAATTAGAATCAGTTGAAGGAAACAATATTATCTATAATAGTTTGTTTAAAGATACCAAGGATGTTTATGCAGTTTCAACAAGATCAGACGATAGAATTAATCTAGTGTTTAGCGATGGTGTATTTGGTAATTTACCAACTGGTAATTTTAGAACATATTACAGAACTAGTGATAACAGAAATATGGTTATTAATCCTAGTAGTCTGCAATCTATTACAATACAAATTCCGTACATTAGCAAAAATAATGCACAAGAAACATTGACAATCGGTCTTAGTTTAAAAAATACAGTATCAAACGGCCGTCCTAGCGAAACTAGTGAAGATATAAAACAAAATGCTCCAGCAAGTTATTACACACAAAACAGATTAGTAACAGCTGAAGATTATAATATTGGACCTTTAGGAATTGATCAAGATATTATAAAAACAAAAACAGTGAATAGAATTTCAAGTGGAATAAGTAGATACTTTGACTTAACAGATCCAACTGGAAAATATTCAACTACAAGTTTGTTTGCATCTGATGGAGTTTTGTATAGACAAGAATATTTAGAAAACTTTAACTTTTCATTTACAACACAGTCGGATATTGAAGGTATCATTTACAGTCAAGTTGAACGCAGAATTGCAAGTACTAGTGTGCAAAATTACTACAATGAAAACTTTGACAAAGTAAACACTACTGACCTTAATGCAGTATGGAGACAAACTACTTCTAAGACTAACAGATCAACAGGATATTTTGAACAAATTCTAGACTTAGCAGAAATCTTTACAAGTGCTAACGGAAATCAAGCAGCATCTAGTGTTTATAGTGTAGGTACATACACAACTAATGCACTAAAAAATATTAAAACTGGAGCAATGTGTAAATTTACAGCTCCAGAAGGATACCATTTTATGAAAAATGGTAAACTAATGTTAGGCACAGCAGATCACGAAGGAAGCAGTGATTATGTGTGGACTACTGTAAAATCAATTGATGCAGATGGCACAGTTGTTGATGATGACGGCTTTGGACCTATTGTGTTTAATGATGTAATCCCAAATGGCGCAATTCTAAATCAAATTTTACCAAAATATTCAACTGCTATTGTAGACGATGTAAAAAAACAAATTATTGACAGAGCGTTTGCTTATAAAGATTTTGCATTAAGATTTGATCAGACATCAAGTGAGTGGAAACTTATTACTAGTGATAATCTAAATACATATGCACCGTTTAGTTTACAACGTCAAGGAGACATTTCTAGATCTAATCAAGATAATAGTTGGGTATTTTATTTCCAAACTGACGGACAAACATTTAATGTAAGTTATAGAAATTTAAGATACGTATTTGAAAGCGATTCAGAGGTAAGATTTTTCTTTGATAGTGCTGATAAAGTATATGACACAAAAACAGGTAAAATTGCACAAGACAAAATTACTATTTTAAACATCAACACAAAACCAAATAGTCTTGGTGCTTTTAATAAAGATTTTGACTGGAGTATTTCTGATGCATACAAAGACTCAGAAGGATACAACGATACTCGTCGTGTACAGTTAGCTTTTTATGACAGCGACGATGACGGAATTTCAGATAATCCTGAACTGTTTAAAGAAATCGTTGACGAAACCGGATTTATATTCCAAAAGAAGTATAGTTCAGTAGACGGCGTACAAGATTATAAGTATTTTGATAATTCGGATGGTATTGTTAAAGTAAGACAAAACGATGCACTTGATCCAATTAACGTAAATGCCGAAGTTGACGGACAAGTATTTTATATAGTAGACTTTGATTTATTTAAAGTCCTTAATAAAGCACAAAACAATATGACAATTACAGACGAGTATAGAGCATTTATTGGCAGAGCTGGATTAAAATTTCATTATGTGCATGTTGCAGATTCTAATTATAGAATTGATCCAGCAAGTAGTAATATTTTAGATACATATGTTCTTACAAAAGATTATGACACACAGGTTAGAAAATATGTAAACGGCGGAATTACATCTTTGCCTTTACCACCTAGTTCTGATGAATTATTTAGAAACTATGGTGCTAGTATAAACCAAATAAAAAGTATAAGCGACGAAGTAGTATTTCACCCAGTAACATATAAAATGTTATTTGGTGAAAAGGCTGATTCAAGATTACAAGTAACATTTAAAGTTGTTAAAAACAAAGGCGTTGCAGTTAATAATAATCAATTAAAGTCTACAATTGTACAACTAATAAATCAATTCTTTGCAATTGAAAATTGGGACTTTGGTGATACATTTTACTTCCAAGAATTAAGTTCTTATATTATGAATAATTTATCACCTGATTTATCTAGTATAGTTGTTGTACCTAAACAAGCTAATCAAGTATTTGGTAGTTTGTTTGAAATAAAATCAGAATCAAATGAAATATTTTTAAATGCAGCAACAGTAAATGATATTGAAATAATTGATGAGCATACAGCAACTAATTTACAAGCATCAGGACTAGTTGTTACAAGTATATCGAGTACAATGCAAGGTGTACAAACTAGAAGTACAAATGCACCAACTACTTTACCAAGTAGTAGCGCAACAACTACAGTTGTACAAAACACTGGCGCAGCAATAGTCACAGGTGCAAATGATGCAACTTCAGTAACATATAATCCAATAGGAAATAATGTTGCAAATAATAATGACGAAGGAAGTAACTACTAATGGCAAATACACAGGGCGAATTCGGGTTACCAACTCCTGATGACGATAAAAGACAGAGTGCAAGATTCCTTCCTAGATTTTTTAGATCAGAAGCAAATTTAAAGTTTTTACAAGCAACAATTGACCAACTAATACAGCCAGGTGTAGCAGAAAAATTAAGCGGATATGTAGGCAGAAAAACAGCCAAAGGTTTTAGAAGCACAGATACATATATTCCAGAAATAAGTACACAGCGCCAGTCTTATCAATTAGAACCAGGTGTTGTTATTAAAGATAATGTCGACAATGTTAAGTTCTTTAAAGACTACAATGATTTTATCAACCAACTTAAATTTTTTAATGTAGACACAAGTGACCATAGTGTAATTAATGAACAAGAATCATATCCTTGGAACCCAAATATTGATTGGGACAAATTCGTTAATTTTAGAGAGTACTATTGGTTACCGAACGGTCCTCTAAGTGTTCCTGTTGAAGGACAAAGTGAAGAAGTAACTAGCACATATACAATCACAGCCGAAGACCAGGGCGGAAATTATGCATATGTATTCAGTAATAGACTAGCACGTAATCCAAGTGTAAAATTATTTAGAGGACAAAAGTATAGATTTGAAATAGATTGTCCACATCACCCAATTGCTATTGCAATTACAAGATCGTTTACTCCGGGCAATGCAGTAATTGTTGCAACACAAGAAGGCATACGTAATGATGGCCTATTTGATGCTGAACTTTTTGGCGCAGAATTTGACGCAGGCGATTTTATGCTGAACTTTTTGGCGCAGAATTTGACGCAGGCGATTTTATTATACTTCCTGAAGAAGGCGGCGTAACATTTGAAGATTCAGATAACGTAAGCACACTTTATCCTGATGGAATAAAGAAGCTAGGTGATGCAGGCGAGGAAATAGCCAACATCTATATGACAAAAGGTGCAATTGAATTTACTGTTCCGTATAATGCACCAACTAAATTATATTATATAAATTCTAATGACATCGACATGAGCGGAGAATTTAGAATTTATGATATTGAAGAAAATACATATCTAAATGTACGTGATGAAATTGTAGGTGCAAAAACTTATTCAAGTGCTAACGGTGTTAAGTTTACTAACGGATTAAAAGTATTTTTTAGAGGACAAACTACTCCTGAATATTTTGCTGAAGGCAATTATTATGTTGATGGTGTTGGCACAAGCATACAACTAATTGCAGAAGACGATTTAATACTACCACAGGCATATACTGCAACAGAAATAATTGAATACGATACTGATAAATTTGACAGATTACCATATTCAACTGCAACAGGTTATCCAGCATTAAAAGATTATGTAACAATTAATCGAGCAAGTGCCGACGGCAATGCTTGGGCACGTTCTAATAGATGGTTCCATAAATCGGTAATTGAACAAAGTGCAATTTTTAATAATTTTACTAATGACGTAGATGAAACTACAAAAGCTTCTAGACCAATTATTGAATTTGAGCCTGGCTTACATTTATATCACTATGGCACAGAGTTTAAGAAAGACATTGATTTAATTGATACATTTACAACAGACGTATTTTCAACTATTGAAGGCAGCAAAGGCTATAATATCGACGGAGTAGATCTAGTCGAAGGCATGCGTGTTTTATTTACTGCTGATACTGATATTAGAGTAACAGGAAAAATTTACGAAGTTAAGTTTGTGAGAATAGTTAATGATAATTTAATTAGTTTAATAGAAACAAACGACACTTTGCCATTAGAAAATGAAAATGTACTTGTTAAGCAAGGTACAAAAAATAAGGGCAAGGTATACTTCTATAGAGACGGTTGGAAAGAAGCACAAGAAAAAACAAAAATAAATCAACCACCAATGTTTGCTTTATATTCACCTTCAGGTGATGCATTTAGTGATATGGAAATTTATAACAGTTCTACTTTTACTGGAACAAAATTATTTTCTTATAAACAGGGTACTGGAACTGTTGATAGTGAACTAGGATTTCCGTTATCATATAGAAACATTGACAATACTGGTGTTCACCTTCAGGTGATGCATTTAGTGATATGGAAATTTATAACAGTTCTACTTTTACTGGAACAAAATTATTTTCTTATAAACAGGGTACTGGAACTGTTGATAGTGAACTAGGATTTCCGTTATCTTATAGAAACATCGACAATACTGGTGATATACTTTTTGACTTTAATTTAGAATCTGATTCATTTACTTACCAGTTAGATGAAACAACAAACAGCATATTTACAAAAACAGGATTTCTTAAAAAATACATATCTAGAGAAAAATTTAAATATGCAAACGGTTGGAGTAGTATACCATATGTATCTAAGCAACCAGTAGTTAGAGAATATCAAGCATCAATTAATCAACAAACTAGTTTTGAAATTGACGTTTATGATAATGCTACAAATATTACTGACTTAAATGTCAAAGTGTTTGTTAATAATATTATACAGAATAAAAATCTATATACACTTATAAAAAATAATAATAGACTGATAGTTGAATTTTCTAATAATGTAGAAGTGGGCGATTTAGTTGTTATAAAAACACAATCGTCAACTGCTAAAAACGAAAATGGATATTACGAGTTTCCGATTAATTTAGAAAAAAATCCGTTAAATGCTGACGTATCTACATTTACTTTAGGCGAAGTTAATGACCACGTAAAAACTATGATAGACGATCTTAATGATTTCGCCGGCGTTTATCCAGGATATAGTAACTTAAAAGATTTAGGCGATTTAGATCGCTTCGGCAAACGTTTTGTAAAACATTCAGGTCCGCTTAATTTACCAATGTATCTTACATTAGATAAAAAATACAATATTATTAAATCTATAGAATATTCTATGAGAGAATATAATAAGTTTAAACGAAACTTTTTACAAACTTCAGAAACATTAGGATTTGATGGTGAAGTAAAACAGCATGTTGATGCAATTATCAAAGAGCTGAACAAAGATAAAACTAAAACACAGCCTTTCTATTTCTCAGATATGATCGGATACAAAGGACATATAAGAAATGAATATGTTATATTTGATGATGCAAATACTTATTATCCGTTAAGCACAAACTTTAATTTAAAAACACTTAATACTAGTTCGGTGTTAGTTTATTTTAACGGCGAACAATTAATTCATAATAAGGATTATATCTTTACAGATGAAAGTTTTTTACAACTTTTAATTGCACAACAAATTAATGATGTAGTAGAAGTTTACGAATATAATAATACAGATGGTTCGTATGTACCACCTACACCAACAAAACTAGGCTTATACCCTAGTTATGAACCACAGATTGTTCGTGATGATGAATGGTTATCAAATCAAAATCAAATAAACACAGCAGATGCTTATCAGCTTTATGGTCAAAACACTTCTAGTAAAAAAGTAGGATGGTTCTATCCTTTATATGTTGATCGTTCTGCGGCAAAACTTGCTGACAGTAATGGCGAAGTAACACAAGTCGAAATAAACGGTAGTAGCCGCATTTATTTTGCACCAAAATCGTCTTATGTATGTTCTAAAAGTGCAAGTTTGTCTATACCGGTATATCCAGTTGGTAAGGCAATAATTATTGGACACGACGGCAGCAGAATTTCAGCATATGAAGATTACAGAGACAATCTACTTTTAGAATTAGAAAAAAGAATTTTTAATAATATTAAATCAAATTATAATGCAAATATTTTTAATAAAGATGATTTTGTAAGCGGTAAATTTAGAAAAGGAATTACTAAGTCTAAATTAGATCGAATTTTACTCAAAGACTTTATCACATGGAATACTAATATTGGCGTAGATTATACTTCTAATAAATTTTATTTTAGCCAAGACCAATTTACATTTAATTACAGTAAGTCAACTAGTTCTATTGATGGTGCATTTTTGCCAGGATATTGGAGAGGCGTATTTTTAGAATTATATGATACTGATCGTCCTCATACACATCCTTGGGAAATGCTTGGATTAACAATTAAGCCAAAGTGGTGGGAAGACACATATGGTAAAGCACCGTATACAAGTAACAATAATATACTTTGGAAAGATTTAGAAGAAGGCAGAATCAAAGATCCTAATTTATTAATACAAGTTAATGAAAAATATGCACGTCCGGGATTAACAAGTATTATTCCTGTAGATTCTCAAGGACACTTATTATCTCCTATCAGTTGTGGATATGCAAAAAACACAGTTCTTAGAGATACTAACAGCGCATTTAAATTTGGCGATAATGCACCAGTAGAAGCAGCATGGAGAAATAGTAGTGAATATCCGTTTAGTTTAGTAAAAGCTATGCTACTAAATCAACCTGCTAAATTCTTAGCATTAGGATTTGATGTATCGAGAACAACAAAAAATCTTGCAAATCAAATAGTTTATTCTAACACGGGCAGACATGTTGAACTAGAAAATTTAATATTTCCTAATACATACGAAGACACGACTAAAGTATTAACTAGCGGAGTTGTAAACTTTATACATGCTCTAATAGGAAGTAATGTATTAAAAACTTATGACGAATTCCAAACTGATATACGATCAATAGAAAATAAAGTTGCATTTAGATTAGCAGGATATACAGACAAGACAAAATTAAACATTGTGTTAGATAGTAAAAATCCAGCTGCACAAAATACTGCTAATATTTTTGTACCAGATGAAAATATTACCGTATATACAAATACAAGTTCGCCTGTTGACAGTATTGTATACAGCGGAGTAAAAATTGAAAAGTCAGCAACTGGTTATATAGTAAGTGGTTACAATGATGACGAGCCATCCTTTAAATATTATGCACCTGTAACAACAAATAGAGATGCAAATATCGTTATTGGTGGTACACTTGAAACTTCAGTAGATTGGTCACCTGCACAATTTTATGTAAAAGGACAAATCATTGTAAATGATTCTAACTTATATCGTGCTACAAGTGATTTTACTAGTGGAAATACATTTACAAACGATAATATTACAAAGATTCCTGAAATTCCAACAGTAGGCGGAACTAGGGGAACAATTAAAAAAGAATTTAACTATAATATTGTTTTAGAAGTAAACTATGGTACTGTTTTAAAAACGTTACAAGACGTTGTAGATCTATTAATAGGATATGGACGATATTTAGAAGTTAACGGATTTGAATTTAACTATGTTGACGAACAAAGCGAAACAATTACTAACTGGACAAATGCAGCAAAGGAATTTTTAGCTTGGTCTGCACAAGGATGGGCAAACGGTACATCAATTGCATTAAGTCCAGCAGCATTTCAAGTTGAATTTAAAAGAGACTTTACAGTTGTTGATGATATATATGATAACTTTTATAGATATAGTTTACTTGACGAAAATGCACAGCCATTAAACAGAAAGTTTAGTAGTATTCTACGTGACAATAACAGTTTTAGTTTAACAGTTAAAAATTCTGATAATGGAATTTATAATGTAAAATTACCACTTGTACAAAAAGAACATGTTGTGATTATTGATAACGAAACAGTGTTTAACGATTTAATTTATCAGCCTAGTACTGGTTATAGACAAGAACGTTTAAAGTTGATTGGATATAGAAGCGATAACTGGAATGGTAGTTTAAATATTCCAGGATTTGTTTATGATGATGCAGAACTAACTGAATGGGAACCATGGCAGGATTACCAAATTGGTAGTCTCGTAAAGAACAAAGAATTCTATTATGTTGCCAAATATAATGCTCCTGGTACAAAGGATTTTGATTATTCTTACTGGACACGACTAAACGATAAACCAGAGTCTAAATTAATTACAAACTTTGATTATAGAATTAATCAATTTGCAGATTATTACGATATTGACAGCGACGGTTTTGACGAACAACAAAATAAATTAGCACAGCATTTGATTGGATATCAAAAGCGTGACTATCTTGCTAATATTATTAACGATGATGTATCTCAGTATAAATTTTATCAAGGTATGTTACAAGATAAAGGTACGATGAATTCTATTGATAATTTCTTTAATAGTTTAAGAGGAGAATCTAATAGCGTTGAAGTATTTGAAGAATGGGCAGTGCAAGTTGGCAAGTATGGCGCATATCAAAATGTTGAACAAATCGAAATACCATTAGATGAAGCTAAATTTAGAGAATCTCCACAGGCGATTGAAATTTTAGATTATATGCCTAACGATGTATTTGACACAGTATACAGAGTCCGCACACACGAACTATTAGATAAACCGATTGATACTACTGAAGAATTATTTCCAACAAAGGTATTAGAAGAATTTACTGAAAGCCGTGGATATGTACACGAAGATGATGTAGAATACAAAACACAATCAATTAGCGATCTTAAAGTAATTGATAATAACCAACTTACAGCAGGCGAGTATATTTGGATTACGGATAAAACACCTAACGATTGGACAGTATTTCAAATTGTAGATAGTCAATTTGTTGTAAGAGAAATGTTTGTTAATACTGAGTTAGACGAATTCGACAGAACAACAGCAACACTTACAGTTAGACAAAATTCACTATATTCAATTGTAGCTGGAGATTTAGTTGCAATTACTGGTGCACAACTTTATTCTGTATACGGTTACTTTGAAGTAGTAACAATTGACTATGAAACTATTGTTATTGCTATACCCGAAACAAATGAATTTTTAGATTTTACAGATGAAGAATATAGTTTAAGTGTACTACGAACTGTAAGAGTAGAAGACTTTGATCAGTATAATAACATTGCACAAAATAGTATTTTTGACAATCAAAGAGTTTGGATCGATAACTATGAAAATAACTCATGGGCAGTATTAGACAATAAGCCAGTTTATAATTCAGTTACACAAGAATACAATCCAAATGACTTACAAGATTCTTCTAACTTAGCAGACATTGATCAAGAATTTACAAAGTCAATATCAGTTACTGCTGATAACAAAGAAGTATATGTGTCATCGCCTAGCAGCGACGGCGGCGAAGTATTCCAAAGAAGTATATGTGTCATCGCCTAGCAGCGACGGCGGCGAAGTATTCTACTACAGACGTAATCAAGATAATGATGATTTAGGACTAGCACAAACACTAGGTAATTCTAATGATTTTTATGACGGCACTGAATCAAATTATGGCGAAAGTATTTCTGCATCACACGACGGAAAGTATCTAGCAGTTGGCGTACCAAATGCAAGTGCAGTAAAAACTTTTTATAAAGGTGAATTTGCAGAAACAAAAAATTACACCAAGTGGGATATTGTAAAACACAAAGAAACATTATGGCAAGCAAACACAAGTATTAATAGTAAAAAAGATACAACTACATTTAGTACATTTGATAATTACACACAGATTATTAATCGAACTACAGATACAAACATAAGCTTGCTAAGTACTGGTAATCCAGGATTAGAAAATACCGATGTAGATCACTTTATACTAAGAGCACCTACAGACATGTTCCAAGGTAGTTCAGTTGGTGACGTAATAAGTCTTAAATGGAATGAAAAGACACAACTTAACAACAATATAGTATATTCTCCGTGGAACAATTCTGTAAGCGGACTTGACAAGGCAGTAATTGAAAATAATCATACAATTGCATCTAAAATAGAAGCAATTATTACTATTACTAATATTGCTAAAACGCCGTCAGTTGGCGATTTTGTAAGATTATTTACAACTAATCTTGGAGCAAGTACAGCAACAGTTGATTATGTAGCAATTGATGCAAGTAATGCAGTTGTATATCTAAAAGATATCAAAGGTGTACTTAATGCCTCTGGTTCTGCTTATGTAGAAAATCAAACAACAAATGAAATAGTATTATTAGGTGATTATACTAAAGTAGATTATGGGTTTGAAGAAGAATTTAACGGATTTTGGAAAATAGATGTAGCACAATATAATAATGGTGAAACTTTCTTTGAAGAAGGTAAAGGTTTAGTATATGCTGATTTATTCAAGCAAGAAAATTATAGCGAAGAAACAAAAAACAGGAATACATATTATAATATAAGCAACACTGAATTGTTAATCGGTGACTTTTTACAAGAAAATCGTAGAGCAAGTATGATTGAACAAATTAGTTCTCCTGATAATTTAAGTAATAAATTTTTAGTAAGAGTCGGACAAGAATTTACTACAGAAATAGGCGATAGTTTTAATTTCTATATGAATAAAAATGATGATTCGTCAGACGAAATTTCTACAGTTGGATTTACATTTGAAGATTTAAATAAAGAACAAACAATTGTTGATATATGGGACGGATATATTGACTTTGAAAATGATGTAAACGTTGCTCAAATCGGTGAGCAGGAGTTTGAAGTTGGTGATATTATTATTGATCAACAATTTGCTCTTGATACAAACTTATTAGTAAGTGAAACTCCGTTAGCACCATTTAATAAAGCTGAAGTAGTGCATGTAAAAACTTTTGGTAGCACACAGGGTAACCGCAGACGAGTCTACATAAAGATTACACAGGGCGATTGGCAACTTAAACAAAACGTACAGTTAGTAAGATTAATCAGAGAGCGTGGCAATGCAGATATTGGTAGAATCCGTACAGTAAATAATCAAATTGATTATTCAAATAGTGTTATAGTTCCAACAGGCAATAATATCGGAAAGTTTTTAGTACTTGAAGCTGAGAATGCATTTGCATTTAGCCAATCAGCAACACTTATTGATAAAGAATATTATTTTTATACAGAACTATTTGGCATTGCTGGTGCACCAACTCAAGCAGACACGCCTAGTTCTTTAAATAGAAACTGGAAACAAGTTTACAACATTAGCACACCAGAAGGTGATGCAGTAAAATCAAGTGCAACACTTGACAATGGTGTAGAAGATCAAGGATTGGTAATAATATATTATAAATCTGCTCCAGATCAGTATGTAAGAGTTGCTCAGATTGTTAGTGAGCAATCCTTTGGCATGCCTAATGCACAATTTGGTAAAACAGTAAAAATTATTTCCACAGATACTGGTTACAAACTATATGCAGCAAGTAATTATAGCATCGAATATTTTGAAAACAGTCCGTTAAGCGAAAATAGATTTAGAGGAAACTGGAATAGAACATTGTCGTATTCCGTAGGAGACATTGTATTCCATTACGGAAAGTATTATGAAATACAACAAACACTAACACCTGCAGATCAAACAGACGGATCAATTAACAACTTAAATGCCTTCAAGCCTACAAGTTGGAGAAGAATAATTGACACTAATTATAAAGGAAGTTGGCAAACTGTACACGACTATAGAATTGGTGATATTGTAGAACATAATGATTTGTATTATGTGGCACAATCTAACTTTGCACCAAACGGTCAAGCACCTTCAGCTACAAATGCATTATGGGTTGTTACATCTGACGTTGTATATCAAAATTATTTAAAACCTGTTGCAAATACAGGATACGATGTTCGTATTGATAATTTTGTGTTAAACAATACTGCAACTGCTCTTGCTGTAAAAGTATCTAATATTGCTCTAGATAGTACAGTGACAAACGAAATTCGTATATACGGTAGTACAACTTCAGGAAAGTATATCAAGTCTCAAACAATTAGACCTCCTGCTAGCGGAACTGAGTTTGGAATGTCATATGACTTTAGTACAGACGGTAGTTTTCTAGCAATTTCTGAACCGCATAATAGCGACAACGGAACAAATGTAGGAAAAGTCTACCTATACACTAATACAAACGGAACGTATGAACTAACACAAACATTAGAACCGCCAAAAAATTCAGTATCATTAAACTTTGGCTACTCGCTGTCATTTAGCGATAACGTATTATCTATTGCAAGTTTTGCAGGTATAGTTCTTACAACAACTATCTTTGATGCAGACGAAACGTTATTTGATCTAGACCAAACTGAATTCCAAAAGGTTAATTATGATCCTGGTGTAATTTATGTTTACGAACAAGTAAAAAATAAATTTATATTTGCTGAAAGCATTCCGTATGATAATGTTACTAAAGAACTTAGAGAGCAAGTTCTTATTAATGCAAATCATATATATGTAGGCGTTCCGGCAAAAGAAAACAATGTTTATGTTGGTGGTTTATATGACTACAGAAAGAAAGTTAATTCTAGTGGTTGGAATGTAAGCAGAGAATTAATACAACCAGTTGACCTTGATAAAATACAAGGTGCATTTTTATATAATAAAAGAACAAATTCTATTATTACTTACTTAGATTATATTGATCCTATTCAAGGAAAAATTGCAGGACCTGCAGATAAGAATATTAATTTCAAAGTACCATTTGATCCAGCATATTATAATGTTGGCGATACTGCTGATACATTTTATTGGGAAGAAAATCATGTAGGTATGGTATGGTGGAATACTGGTACGTCTACATTTACATATCCATACCAAGGCGATATCAATTATCAACGAGACAACTGGAATGAATTACAGCCCGGCGCCACTGTTGATGTGTGCGAATGGGTAGAAACTGATTACCTTCCAAGTGAATGGGATGAACTATCAGAAACAACTGACGGAATAGCGCAAAGTATTACGGGACAAACACTATATGGCGATTCTCAGTATAGTAAGAAGTTTGTGTTTAACGAACAAAGCCAAACGTTCTCTGAAAAGTATTACTATTGGGTAAAGAATGCAAAAATTATTCCTGCAAAAACAAATAGAACTCTTACAACACTAGACATTGCTAGATTAATCGCTGTACCAAGGCAACAAGGCTACAGATATCTAAGTATGTTATCAAGTAATAGAATTGTTCTAAATAACTGCAACGGGCTTGTATATGACACTGACGTTGTACTAGCAATAAGATATAGTAATACTAATATTGATAAACAAAATAGTCATAGTGCATATAAATTAATTACAGACGGATTAGATACTAGCGGGCCATCTGCTGATATTGAATTAAAATGGTTTGATAGTTTAATTGGGTTTGACATAAACAATAGAGCTATTCCTGATGTTAATTTAACAGAGAAACAAAAATACGGTGTACAGTCTACACCTAGACAAGGTATGTTTAAAAACAGACGAGAAGCTCTTAAAGAATTTATTGAAAGAGTTAATGTAGTTTTAAGCAACGAATTAGTTATTGAAAAGTTTAATATAAGCGCAATAGATCAAAAAGATCCGTTACCGACATTTGAATCAGGAGTATATGACGTTAAAATTGATTCATTAGATCAACTATCGCTAGTCGGAACAAAAGTAAAACAAGCAAAGCTAGAACCTATTATTATAAACGGAAAAATTACTAAAGTTAAAATTATAGATCCGGGTAGAGGTTATAAAACTGCACCTTCTTATAAAATAAATGGCTTTGGTGAAGATGCTAGATTTGATATCGGATTAAATAATCTAGGACAAATTACAACAGTTCAAGTAATTTACGGCGGCAAGAATTATGCCAATACAACACAAATTGATGTTAGAAGACACAGTGTGCTTGTAGAATCTGACTCAGAAGTTGATAATAAATGGAGCATTTATGCTTACGACAATGAACAATTAAAATGGAATAGAATCAAAGTACAAAGTTATGATATAACAAAATACTGGTCTTATATTGACTGGTACGATACAGAATACAGTGTATTAACTAATCCTGATTATACAATTAATAGTACATACGAATTATCATTTATTGACGATCAACTAGGGGATATTATAAAAGTTAACTCAGTCGGCACTGGTGGTTGGTCATTGCTTGAAAAAGTAAACACTAATACCGAAAACGATTATAAAACTGTTGGCAGAGAAAACGGCACAATACAATTTAAAGATAATCTATATAGAAACGAAACTTCAAACTCTGGATTTGATAATAAGAGTTTTGATTCGTTCTTGTTTGATATCGATCCTAGATTTGAATTAAGAGTAATATTAGAAACCATCCGCGATGCATTACTAATTAAAGATTTGCGTATAGAATATAATCAACTATTCATTGCAACATTAAGATATATTCTTACTGAGCAAAATCCAGATTGGTTCTTCAAAACTAGCTTTATTAAGGTCAAGCATTTAGCAGGAAATTTAGATCAAGATCTAACCTACAATATAGATAATTTAGAAAACTATAAAAGATATATCGAGGAAGTAAAACCTTACAAAACTAATATAAGAGAGTTTGT
>Ga0206682_10002615_pt1 | contig 16144 bp, 12 predicted proteins | sample M240m12015metaG_FD_155444 | JGI IMG/M metagenome (GOLD analysis project Ga0206682, IMG submission 155444) | Ammonia-oxidizing marine archaeal communities from Monterey Bay, California, United States - M2 40m 12015 | ecosystem: Environmental > Aquatic > Marine > Intertidal zone | place: USA... | reverse complement strand
ATGTAAAAGACTGGAACGAAAAGTTAACAAAAGAAGAGAAAAACTTAGTAGGTAATATACTACTAGGTTTTGCTCAAACTGAATGTGCTGTAAGTGATTACTGGACACAAAAAGTAGTTGGTTGGTTTCCTAAACATGAGATACAACAAATGGCTATGATGTTTGGATCACAAGAGACAATTCACGCTGTAGCATATAGCTATTTAAATGAAACATTAAAACTAGAAGATTATGAAGCTTTTTTACATGAACCCGCTACTGCTGAGCGGTTTGATAATTTGGTCGCTTACAGCGGTAAGTCTACTGTTGGTATTGCGAAATCGTTGGCAGTATTTAGTGCGTTCGCAGAAGGTGTTAGCTTATATTCTGCTTTCGCTGTACTGTATTCTTTTCAGTTACGCAATTTACTTAAAGGTATAGGGCAACAAATGAAATGGTCTGTAAGAGATGAAAGCTTACACAGTAAAATGGGTTGTCAGTTATTTAGACATATGTGCGAAGAAGACAATAGCTTATTAGATGCTTGCAAAGATGATGTTTATCTTGCTGCTAAAACTATGGTTGAGCTAGAAGAAAAGTACATAGATAAAATGTTTGAAATGGGTGACATTGAAGGTATGAAATCGTTTGACTTAAAACAATTTATAAGAAAAAGAGCTAATGATAAACTACAAGAACTGGGTTACAAAGACAAAAGAAGATTATTTAGCTATGACAAAGAAGCAGCGGCTAACTTGGATTGGTTCTTCCATCTTACTGGGGGTCACACTCACACTGATTTTTTCGCGGTTAGGCCAACTGACTATAGTAAAGCGAATGAAGGAGAAGACTTTGAAGACATTTGGTAATGGACAGAAAAAGAAGATGGAAGTATAGACTTATAAAGTTTTTAAGATATACAAATAAGCTAACTGCTTATCAAAAGTTTGCATCACGAGTTGGTTATTTTGGTGCAGCTTTTTTAATAGCAGGGCAATGGACGTTAGAACCTAGGTTATTTATAATAGGTTTTATTTGTGTAATGATACAGACAGCGTCAAGAAAACAATGGAATTTAGTAGCGCTAAACCTAAACGGTTTAACAGCGTGGATTAATCATTTAATAAATTAATATGCCACAAAACAAATTAAAACAAAAAGTAGAAGTATTAACTAAAACTGTAAAACAACTTATAGAAGATTTTATAAAGTTAGATAGTATGACTAGAGGAACATTAACAGCTTTTCAGTTACATATAGGTGAAGAAGAGTGGAACAAAGTATTTAAACAATTACAAGAAAGAGAACAAGAGTCAAAACCAAAAGAAAAAAAACTAGAGCTTGATGTGGAATAATGAATGGAAAAAAGGAACAGACTATCCAGAGTGGGGAGACACTGAAGTCTACAAAAAAACTATCGCCGGGGGATATCTACTTGGCAGCGAGTCTCCTAAAGACGCCTATGAAAGGGTATGTAACACAGTCGCAAAACGACTTGACAAACCAGAACTTGCAAAAACTTTCTATGAGTATATATGGAATGGTTGGCTCTGTCTTGCTAGTCCTGTTCTCAGTAATACTGGGACTGATCGCGGCCTTCCTATTAGTTGCTTTGGCATCGATGTAGCCGACAGTATAATAGATATAGGACAGAAAAATTTAGAGATGATGCTACTTGCTAAACACGGCGGTGGAGTTGGTATCGGTATAAATCAAATAAGACCTGCCGGAGCTAAAATAAAAGGAAATGGAACAAGTGACGGCGTTGTGCCTTTTTGTAAAATATACGATTCAACAATACTTGCCACTAATCAAGGATCTGTCAGACGAGGAGCTGCATCGGTTAATATTAACATTGAACACCCCGATTTTGAAGAGTGGATCGAAATACGTGAACCCAAAGGAGACGTCAATCGCCAATCACTTAACTTGCATCAGTGCGCTGTTGTCGGCGATAAGTTCATGCGAAGACTTGAACAAGGAGATGCAGAAGCTAGAAAACGTTGGGGAAAATTACTTCAAAAGCGTAAAGCTACTGGAGAACCATACGTGCTTTTTAAGGGAAATACAAATAAGAATAACCCCGCAGCCTATAAACAAAACGCATTAAAAGTACACATGACTAACATCTGTAGTGAGATTACATTACATACAGATGAAAACCATAGTTTTATATGTTGTTTATCTAGTTTAAACCTAGCTAAATATGATGAGTGGAAAAATACTAATATAATACATGACGCGATATGGTTTCTTGACGGTGTGTTAGAAGAGTTTATACAAAAAGCTAAATACAGAAAAGGATTTGAAAACTCTGTAAGATCTGCTGAAAAAGGTAGAGCATTAGGTTTAGGTGTACTTGGATGGCATACGTATTTACAAGAAAGAGGTTTACCATTTGAAGGTCTATTAGCACAATATGAAACAAGAAAAATATTCAGTCAAATTAAAATCGAGTCTGAAAGAGCTAGTATGGCTCTTGCAGAGACTTATGGAGAACCTTTGTGGTGTGTTGGAACTGGTTTTCGCAACACTCACTTACGCGCTATTGCTCCTACTGTTAGTAATAGCAAGCTTAGTGGAAATGTGTCACCAGGTATTGAGCCTTGGGCCGCCAATATATTTACCGAACAAAGTGCTAAAGGTACTTTTATACGTAAAAACCCAACTTTGGAAAAGATTCTCGAAAAAGAAAAACTAAATACAAAAGAAGTATGGGATAAAATCTTAGCCGACGGAGGTTCGGTACAAGATATAAAAGGTTTAAGTGAAGATACTAAAGAAGTATTTAAAACCTTTAAAGAGCTTAATCAGTTAGAGTTGGTTAGGCAAGCTGGTATCCGCCAGCAGTATATAGATCAAAGTGTAAGTTTAAACTTAGCTTTCCCTAGTGAAGCAACACCAAAGTGGATTAATAAAGTTCACATGGATGCTTGGCACAAAGGAATTAAAACTTTGTACTATATGCGGACAGAATCAGTCTTACGTGGCGACATTGCCAATCACGCTATGGAAGACTGTGTTGCTTGTGATGGATAAAAAGAAAAAGGGGACCACGTAAGTGATCCCCTTCTTCGGTTACAGGAACTTTTGGGTATGGTACGCCCAGTTTTATTTTGTTCCTTATATTAACATTTCCATCTGCGTCTAGCAGCTTTACCTCTTTCTCCTGTCCAACCTTTTGATCGTGCACAAAACGACTTTCTACGCTTAGCATCTTTACTACCAGGTTTTACGTCACCTGTTACTGCAGTTTTTAAATTGCTACCTGGATTTTTAGCTTTATAACTTGCAACACCTTTTGCAGTCATACCTGCTCCTTCTTCAGTTGTTCTAAAGTTTCTGCCTTCACCTTTAGTAGTTTTCTTAGGTTCATTACTATTCAACGGAGACATCATGTTACTTCTTCTTCTACCACAAGAAGTAACTGGAAATGGATGTTTATTTTGTCTATACATAGTTTTATTTTTTTACACAACTACCTTTTTCACTCGCTGGTCTTCCATCTGGATTTGGTTTATAACCTGTCCAACATCTTGATAAGCCATTATAAAGACCTAACATATTTAACGGTGATTTAACTCTTGATGTAGGAGGTTTTACATATCCATGTTTTGAACCATCACTGTGTTTGTGAGCTATTTGATGTCTTGCAGGGCTACCTTTAATATCACCTACAACTTTGTTTAAATCTTTAACAGCTTTCATACCTTGAGATTTTTTTCTTAATTTTTTCATCTTAGCATTTATAAACTTAGCTTTTTCTATATCTGATTTAGCAGGTTTATGATCAAACTCATGGTGGTCTTCATCTACATTTCTAGCTTGCTCTGAAGTTAATATTACTTTACCACCTTTGTCTTTAATAGGTTGATAAGAACTTTCTTTGTGTTTTTTACCTTTGTGCATTTTGTTTATTTTATAATTTTATATACTGTTTTACCAAACTCTTTTTCAGCGAGTAGTTTTCTGTTTCTGTTTTTCTCTACACTTATATAACTAACATGTACCCAAGCTGGATTCTTATCATCACCAAACTCCCATATGATTTGATCAAAATTACAATGATCGCATATCCAATCAAACATCTCTGCATTAGTTTTATGTCCATAGACGTCATCTAAATCCATTGCCATACCTTTACAATGTTGTGAGCTAGAAGCGCCTCCTATAGCTTTGTTTAATTCTTCAGATCTAAACATGCTGTTGATTTTTATTGGTCCACCAACCCATAATCTTAATGGTTCGAATATTTTTTCAGCTAACATTTTCATATTGTTAGTTTGTTCTTCGTTAGGTGTGTTATCTATATTACATCTTTTAGCTGTATTTGAGTGTATTGCTTCAGCTAAAGTTATGTGTTTGCTTATATTACTCATTATCTTTTATAGCTTTTAGTATCTGATCCTCGGTAACTATAAGTTTAAAACTTATATCAGCATCCCATCGAGCTATAGCGTTGTTGTCTTTATATAATATAGCAAGCGGAACAGATTTAATTTTTTTCTTAAAAGAAGGTGTTTGATCTTCTAAATAAGTAACTCTATGTTCTACATTTTTAACTTTGTCAATTTTAGCAGAGTTTTTTAAATTCCACTCAGAGTTTATTTCTACTAAAACGTATTTTTGTGAGTATAATACGCTAGAAAGCAATAACATTGCTAAAGTTAATATATTTTTCATAATTTTATTTTTTAATTATCTGGTAAAGCTTTTCGTCAATTTTATCTAGCTTGTCGCTATTTTGCTCTACCTTTTCTTGCGTGTTCATTATTGTTTCCCTGATTAGCTGATCTTTTAAATCATACTCAGTTCTACTAACCTCTGGCTTAGGTAGTTCTTTAGCAAGATCTATATCTTTTTGAAGAGCAAACCACATGCCTACAACAGTTACAATAAAAGTTACAATAATCACAAGTGTTTTTAAATCTAAAGTTAATTCAGTGTTTTCCGAAATTTTATTACTCATTTTATCCTTTTATTTCAAAATTTTTATTACTTAGTTTTTTAGTTTTGTAGTCTCCTCCTTTTAAATAGCCGTCTTCAATAAGCTTAGGATTTTTAATTCTTAAAGTATCACCTTTTTTTCCAGCAACACTTTCTTCGCTACGTAAAACATACTTTCCTTTTTTATCTTTTTTTACCTCACCAGTGTTTTCTCCAACTGTTAAGCCATTTTCACGTAAAGGTGATCCGTAAAAGTTTGGTATTTTTATTCCTCCCATTTTATTTTTTGTTTTCGCATTCGCATTCATAATTCTTAAACATTAATTTGTACATTAATGAGTTCCAAAGTTTTTTAATTTTTACCATCTTTTTTTTCTTGTAGTTCAATTATTTTTTTAACTCTTGCTTCTTCGTATTTTAAAGCTTTTATTTGTTGCTTAGTTAATCCTAGCTTCAACAACGTTTCTTTTTGTTGTTTAGTACTAGTCTCTTTTTTCATTTTTAATACTTTATCTCTAAGTATTGTTTGTGGCGTTTGAATTTCTTTGTCTTCAACTCCGTAGTATGGTAAACCAAGATCCCAAGCTGACCAACCCATTAATAAAGCAACTTTTTGCCATTTATCAGAACTATCGCTTGTTACAGCTCTTAAATTGTTTATCTTTGTTATTGCTCTATCTAAAGGTACATTTGTTAAACCAGCTAATACTTGAGCGAATGCTAAATAAGCAGGATTATTTAAATTAAAACCTTCTTGTTTCATTTTTTCACGCTCCCAAGACAATGTATTAAGTCCACTTATTAGTTTTCTAACTTTAGCATCTAGCGGTGGCGAAAAACCAAATAAATCAGTTACAGCTTTTCTAAGTTCAGGCGCACCTTTTTCTTTGTTTTCTTGCTCGTATACAGTTATTAAAGCGTCTTTAACAGCAGCAACAGCAGCGCCTCGTATACCAAGACCTCTTAACAGTGAATCAGCCATACCATTTGCTATTCTACCTGTTTTATCTTCTTGTTCTTCATCTTCTTCACTAAAAGCTAAAGCAAATAAAGCGTTAGATAATGCGTTAAATATAAGGTTTTGCATCGCTCCGTAATAAACTATCTTAGACACGTTAGTTTTCCAATCACCCCTACCGTTTATAAGATCTTGACTAGCTCTTTTTATTATACGAGCATATTGCATTGGTGTGTTAGCAAAAGCTAGTATCACACGACCAGCACCCGAAGCTTGTTGTTGTGATATTTTACTTGGGTTACTTGATTGCTGACTTTCTTCTGCAATAGCATAAAAATCATCAAACGCTTGTTTTTCTGCAGCTTTTTGATCCATACCACTTTTAACATAAGCTTTAACTTGGTTTCTATAAAATGTAGAACCACCAGCCGCGATAGCAAAACTATCTGCAATTCTTGTAAGTATAAATCCTTTGCTGAGCAATAAGTTTAAAAACGCTTTTGGTTTATTAGAGCTTTCAGATACAGCGTCAGCTATTTCAGATTCACTAACATTAATTTTTAATCCATCGCGTCTTTCAACTAAATAAGGTGAATTAAACAATGTCATAAAATCTTTCCAATATTGTTTTTGATTAGCAAAAGCTCTACCAGCAGCTAAAATGTTGTTATTACCAAAGTTTATAAAGTTTACAGCAGATATAGTTTGTAATACTGCAGATCTTGTGTTTAAAAACATTATAGCGCCAACAGAATTGTTTAGCCAATTTAATAAACCATCTACAATTCTTGAGTTGCCTACAGGCCTGTTAGAACCTGATTTCATCCTACGCATAATATCTCGTAAAGCTTCTACATATTTAGGACCGTACGCAGCTTCAAGTTTATTCATTACTTTATCTGAAAATATTATATCAAGATTTTCATTAAACTCTTGCATGTATTCTTTTCTATTAACTTTGTTTATTTCGTTAACAATATCTGATGTTATATTACCAGCTAACCAGTTTTTACCAGGTTTAGGATACGGTTTACCTTTTTGTATGTTTATTAACTCGTTTACAAAAACATTTAAATCAGCGTTATTATCTATAAAAGCATTTAATTCTTTAGCGTCTCTTTTAGATAACCCAGGAACTTCCATACCTTGTCTTGTCCATACTGCAACTCTAGCAGCTTGACCAAACGTAAACCCTCCAATACCTGTTTGCTTAGACAATGATTTAGGCAACGTTTTAAGGCCACTTTTTAGTGCTTTAAAATCGTTAGCAGCGGTTATTTTAGCTTTAGTCACCGCTAATTCTGCTTTGTTGTAAGGATCAATTAAGTTATCTTGAAAAAACTTAAACTGTGCATTACCAATTTTACCTTTACCTAAAAACTTGTATATTAAACCTACAAAATCTTCTGCAGATGGTGTTGTTAAAAAAGTAAATTTACCTTTACCAGCGCCAACAGTTTGTGCTCTTGCTTTAGAAAATTCAGCTTCAGACTTTATACCTGTACTGCTTTCAAGAATATTATTTATAACTTTATCAAAAGTTCTTTTTTTAGAAGCTTTAGCTATTTGAACTTTAGATTTAACGTCAACTTGATCTAAAACTTTTTTAACAGCTTTAACATTTTTAATAGCATCGTCTGCAAAATAAAAATTATTATAACCTTCGGCGGCTTTACTTATAATCCAATTTGCTTTGGCTTGAGGCGAACCGCTTTCTAATCCTGTTATATTTTCTATAGGTAATTCTAAACCAATATTTTTTAAAAAATTATATATATCAGGAGCCGCAAGTTGTGGTCTAGCTGTTAACACAAATATATCTTTACTACCAAACTTACCTTGACGCTTTAAAGCTAAATCTGCTAATGGTCCTTTTTTACCATCAATAACTTTGTTAAACTCATCAAAATTAAATTTAGCACCTTGTTCTTCTAGTGTTACAGAATTTTTTGCAAATTCAGTAGCATTTATTTTAGAAACTTTACCGTCAGGCATAGTTACTATAATTTTACTTTTAGTTCTAGCTAGCGTGTCGTCAAAATCAAAAACACTTATACCTCTTTCTTTAGTATCTAAACTTCTAGCTTTTTTTAAAGCCTCATCTATATTGCTTAATTTATAGATTTGATTTTGAGTTGTAGAGTTTTCGCTTATAAGATCACTTATTTCACTGTTGTTTTTTGACGCTTTTTTTAATGAGTTTTTCTGCGTAGTATTAACGGGTAACCCACTAGAGGTAATATTTAGTTTTTCAAATAAAGTTTTTCCATCTGACATAATATAATTATTACCGTCTATTCCACCTTTTTGACTCGCTGTGTTTATATTAAAATATCTATCCCAAACATTATCCGTAAACTTCCAGTTTTCAGGCATTTTTTGAGTATAATTAAAGCTTATACCGTTATTACTTCCTTTAAGTTTTTTATCATCTAAAGCGTCTAAAGAACCTTGTTGGTAACTTTTTTCTATGTTTGTGAAATCTTTATTGATATTTCCATCTATAGCAGCTTCAAATAAATATTTAGCTACAAAACTAGCAGGCATAGTATGTTCTTCTACTATACCGTTAATTAAATTTTTTCCAACAAAAGTAATAGGCGCAGAAACTCTTACAAAACCACCCATACCTTGACTTGTGCTAGACAAAAGAGCAGCAACAAAAGGTATATTTTCTTTATCTTTTAATAAAGATTCAAGTTTTAAAAATATCTTTTTTAAACCTTTTAATTTTTTTTCATTTAAAATTTGTTGATTAGTACCTATAGCTTTGCCGTTTTTATCAAACTGCATTTCCAAAAAATCTTTTTTATACCAATTTTCGTTTATTTTTCTTAATTTACCTGAGCCTGTTGTGTAGTTTACTCTAGTTACAGCAGCGGCTATATCAGAGTCTTCAGAAGCAAAATTATTACTATCTAGTTCTAGGTCTCCAATTGCATAATAAAAAAAGTTTCTGCTGGGTCCAGAAGTTCCAGCACCTGCAAAAGTACCTGACGTGAAAAAAGACTTAGGAAATATAGGAAATAATTTTTCTCTAACAAAATTTCTATATTTTAACACATCTTTATTTGCTTTTATGGTGTTAAAAAAGCTTCTAGTTATATTATCTTTTACTTTTTTCTTATTTAATTCAGGATATTTTTGTTTTATTTCACTAAATTTTTTATCAAAATCTTTAAAATTTTCTTTAGAATTAAACAATTTATTAAGATCTGTTTCTAAATTTTTTGAAATATCAACATCGTTTTCATCAAGAACTTTGATGTTTTTTTCTTTTAAATAGTCTAATATTATTTTAGGCATTTTAGAACTATCAACATCTAGGTTTTTAGAGTTTAAAGCAATTCCACCAGCTTGTCTAACTATAGAGTTAAAATCTGTTTCTCCTCTTCTTCTCATGCTAAATTTAGCGCCTGATTGTATTCTTTTTGCTTTTAAAGGCTGTGCTGTTTCTAGCATGCGATTTCTAATAGCTAGATTTAATAAACCTCTAATAGTTTGACCTACACGATCTCTGTATATAGGTTTAACTGGTTTTTCTCTAATTAAATCTATATAGTCTTTTAAAGTACCAGTTAGTTTACCATCAGTATACAAAGCATCTTTAACGTTTTTAGGCACAAAAGTACCTTTGCCAAAGTCATCTTTTAATTTAGGTAAACGAGCATAATCATCTTTAGCATTTTTAAGTAAAAACTGTTTTGCTCTAGTCAAGCCTTCTGCATCTTTTTTAGAATAATTTCTTGTTTTGTCTGTAATCGTCTGTGGATTAAGACCTAACTTTTCTCCATATATATTAGCTATATCTTTAGGTACGTTTCTAGTATCTGAAAACTTAACGTCGTCACCTTTAAAATTTTTATTTATTGCTTCATCTATCTTAGCTTCAGTAACTTTGTCAAAAGCTATTGTTTCACTAGGTTTTTTAATTTTTCTACTAACAACATCTGGTTGTTTAGTTTCTTCTGCTACAACACTTTTAGCTTCTGTTACGTCTGTTTCAAACTCTTGCTTTAATATCCTATTAGCAGCTTCTATTGCTCTGGATCTTAAATATTTATTTATATAAGCAGCAAGAGGTACATTGGTAGTAGGATCATATTCACTAATCATATCTAAAACACCACGCTTACCTGTTAATATTTCATCAACAAGCAATTGTTTATCAAAACCAGGCACTTCTTGGTATTTGTTAGCTATTTTATTAGCCATACCTTTGTACTCTTCAGTTATATCAAAAGCACCATCTTTACCTTTAGTGTCATATATTTCTTGGACTTTATTAGAGGCGTCTTCTTTTAAAGAAAGTTTAGTAGAATCTAAACTATTAGATCTTATATATTTTCTTTTTACTAATTTTCCTTTAGCTGATTCTTTTAAAAGCTTTCTTTGGGCTTTATTTAACTTACCTTTAACTATATTTTTATTGTATTTTTTTATAAAATTATAAACATCCTTGCCATTGTTAAAGTAAATGTCTTTAAAACCAAGAGACTCTAATATATTAGTAAAAATATTACCTATTTTATCTAAAACATTTTCGTTTAGCTCTATAGCATTATCTAAAACAGCTTCTGAAAAAAGAGTTAAAACTTCTTCTGCTTGAACTTCTGTTGATATTTCTTTTGAATTTTTATACTGTTCTATTCTTTTAGCAAAATCAGTGTTTTTTAAAGCACTAGGGTTTACTTTTTTTATATATTGCAACAAGTTATTACCCAAAGCTATAGCTGTTCCTTTACTATTTTTTACAGTTTGATACAATAAAGCGTGTAAAAATTCATGAGCAGCTGTATTTATAGCACCACCTTTTACAATTTCTGATTCGTTTAGTATTATAACTTGCTTGTCACCTTTTTGAAAAACAGTACCATAGTTATCGGCAGATTTTTTATCTATATTCCAACCTTGTTTCTTTAATTTTTCGATTTGAGTTTCGAGACCCTTAGTTGTTTTTCTTTTTATTATTCTAATGTTTCCTCCGCCGTACTTATTTATTAGTTCAGTTACATTTCCTGATTGTTGTAAATAAGATTGTCTTATAACTCCTTCTTGTATAATATTTATTATTTCATTTGAAATATCTTGCAGCTTTTTTATTTCAGGAGCGCTAACATCTTTATCATTAGTAGTTTTTATTATATCTTCTAATTTTGTTTTTTCAATTAAAAGTCTAGTTAGTTTTCTTTTTTTATTACCTTTAACTGTTGGTGGAACTTTAAATCCAGCATTTCTTATTATAGACAATTCTCTTATGTCTCTAGCGGCTTGCTCAGGAGTTATTTTACCATCATCTTTTAATTTATTTATTCTATTTTCTGAATCTTTAAAAAATCTATTTGTTGAAACATAAGTAGGAGCAAACTTAGTCATATCAAATCTATCAGCTATTTCTAAACCTATTTGTTTTAATTCAAGCGATGTTTGCGATGTTATTTTTCCTACAAAAGGTAAAAGAGTACCTATACTTTTACCAACTCTATACCCTTCTACATCAAACTTAGCGTTTTTAAGTGATTCTATAAACCCTTGACCTGTGCCAATGTTAACCACAGCATCATGCACGTAACCTTGAAAACCTTCAGTAAGACCTTCTACTTCTCCGGCTATTTTTAATTGTAGGAAAGCACGTGGTAGTGATGTTAAAAATTGTTTTACCTCACCTCTGAATAAAGACGCTAAAGTAGAACCAGCTCCGCCACTGGCTTTTACTAATTTGTCTACACCTATTTTTTCTAAAGCAGCAGATCCACCAGCGCCAAGAACACTTAAAAACATGTTAACAGAATCTGGATCTTCTATTTCTTCAATATAATCTTCTACAGTAGGATTTTTACCACCATTTCTTTGCATTATATTTTTACGCATAGTTTCAAAAACATTTGAACTAAATTCTTGAGCAAAAATATTTGCGGTACCAAGTAAAGACAAAGCTTTCCCTGGTAATTTTAAAAATTTACCATAACCAGGCAAAACTTCACCAGCAGCTTGCAACATACCACCAGCATACATTGGTATCAATGTAGAACTTTGACCTATAAGATGTTTTGTTGTGTCTAACAAACTCATATCTGTAGTATCTACTTTCAAGGCTAGCTCTTCCAATTGCTCTAAACGCATCATTTCTAAAACATCTTTAAACATTTCTTTAGATGCTTTTTCATCGTATTTTTTAAAGCCTTCAAAACCATCTTTACCTTTTAAAATATCTTTTATACTAAAATCTTTTTTATCAATATCTTGTTTTGAGATTCTATTTATAAAGTTGCTAGAATAAGAATAAGCTTTTTCAATTATTTTTTTATCTTTTTTACTAAACGAATCAAACCATTCTCTGTCTTTAAATTTTTCTCTCAACTCAGACGGAGACATAGAAAGTATATTTTCTTTTTCTAAAAAATCATTATTAGTTTCATAAAAATTTTTAAATTCTTTTCTTTGAGAACTTTCAGGCTTATCTAAAGCTAAACCAACTTGTACTTTTAATTTATCAAAACCTAATCCCATTTTTTTCCAGGCGTCTTTTAGTTCGCCAGTTATAGTATACCCTTGTTTTAAAAGAGTATCTATTTCCTTATAATCTTCGTCTTTTGATCTTTGAAAAGGTTTGTATAGTTCTGAAAAGGCTTTGTTTGTTACTAAAGCGTACTCAGCTCTTCTTTTTTTAACATCATTATTTTCATAAAAAAGTTCGTTAAACCTAGAATTAGCCCAATCAGTATATTTTTTTTCTGCAGCTAACAAACCCTCAGGAGTGTCAAGAGTTCCATTTTTAATAGCCTCTTGTTGTATTTGAAAAAGTCTTAAGTCACTTTCTCTTTGTATTGTTAAGTTTGCTGATTTTTCTATAGAAGATATTATAGGATCTTCTTTGTATATTTTTTTTAATGTTTCTACTGTGTTGTTTTGGTAATCTTCAAAAGTTTCAAATTCATCAAAACTTTGTTGTAAAATAACATCTTTAACATAGTCTACAGACTCTCTAGTAGGTGTATAATTAAGAGATATTTCTTCAATAGACATTCCTTGATCAAAATCTAAAACGCTCTCTTCACCTCTTCTTTGTTTGCTTAATGCCTCGTTGCTTTTAACTATTAAAGATGGTACTTCTTTTATAGTTTCATTTATTAAAGCTTGTGTCTCTGGTAAATTTACTTTACCGTTGTTTTTTAATATAGGGTTTTTAGCAATATCAGAAACTTGATTTACTATTTCTTTATTTTTAATATAAAAGTCAGACTCTTCTGGCGTACCTGGGTTATAAGTGTCTTCTAAGTTTTGTCTATCATCTACTCTAACGTTACCTATGTCTGTTTTTATTATTTTTTGATCAAAAAGAGGATTGTCTAATATTATAGTGTTATCAGGTATTTTAATTTTTTGCGGTAACTCTTTTGGATCTTTTTTATCTATTCTAAATTTTTCTAAATCCAAAAAACCATCTTCCAATGTTGATTCCGTATCTTGTGTCTCTGGCGCCTTTAGCTCCGCTACTGCACTTGCATCCGTTTCCGTTGCAGTAGCTGTTTGAAAACCCGGTAATAGATCTTCTTCTAATTGTGGTCCAGCTACAGTGTTTTCTTTTAAATCAATAACTCTTTGATCTTTAAGTATTTGTTCTTCTGTCAAACCTTGGTCTTGCAGTTCTTGTATTAAATCTATTAATGTCATTTAAATTAATTTAAATTATTATCGTCTATAAATTTTTGTGCTTTAGCTTTTTTCATTTCAGCTATATCAAATACAGCGGCATCAGCTTGCACGCTTGGTAGTTGGTTATTTGTAAATTGTACTAAATAGTTTTTCATGAAATACTCTTTATATTTTTTCATGAATAAAACTTTTTTATCTTGTGATAACGGTAAGTCAGTTTCATATGACCAACTAGAACCAAAAGCATTAGCATCTTGTACCATTTGATCATCTTCTTCTTCGCTAGTTCCTTTACTTATATACACGTTCCAAGCAGCTACAGCTTCTTGTTCACTGTCTAAAAGACCTGCAACTTCAGCATTTATAAACGGATTTACTTTTTTTTCTATTTTATCTATATCATATTTAAATATATTTCTACCTTTACCATTACCAATATCTATAATTTCATAATCAGGTGATCCGTCTGCATTTGTTAATATAAATTCTTCACTTATTTTAGCGTTAGGCATTAACTCTTCTGTTTCAGCATTTATCATTTCAGGACTAAACACATTTATTTGAGTTAATAGTCTTGCCATTTCTTTACCTATATTAGGTGTTGATGCTATTAAAAATGTTCCACTATCTAATAATATTTGTAAGCTAGAGCTATTTAATATTAATGGCTCGTAAAAACCAGGACCAGTAAAGGTTAACTGCTGTGATCCATCGCCTAATAATCTAAGTTCGATATCGTAGCCAGAAGTTTTAGTAAAACCTGGTCTATCATTTAACATGCAGTTTGCTATAGTGTAATCAGCATTGTTATTAGGATCAAAATTATCTTCATCAGTAACAGAAAGCTCACCCATAACATTTTGCATAAAATCCATAAATACAGTAGGAGCATTAGTTAAATATTGTAATCTATCCATCTCTATCTGACAACCTTGTTCTTCACAAGCTCCGTCTTTAATAGCTAGTTCTAGTCTAGCGTATTCTTTTTCTGTACCTTCAAACGCTTTAAGTATGTTAAAATTAGAGTCAACAGGGTTTTGCAAAAAGCTTTTATTATAAGCTATAGCATCACTTTGATTAATTTGCTTAATCAATAAATTTTTTTGTATGTTTTTTATTTTATTCATTTTTTATTGACTTAGTTATTACCGTTTTCTTTACCAAAAACCCTAGGTCTCATGTTAAATATATTTGATGTTAAACCCTCAACACCTAAACCTTCAAAATCATAAGAACGCACAGGGCCTGTATATACTTCGTTTTGCAAATTAGTATCTTCTAAAACACTAGGCCCAGTACCACCAGCGTTTTGTGAAGCTGTTGCTTTAAAAGCACCAACAAAATTACCTAAAGCATTTACACCACCTGCAATAGCTGAATTTTCTTGAGCCATTGCGGCTGCTCTAGCTTGAGTAGCTTGAGTTTGTTGTCCATATAATCTATTTAATTTACTAATATCTCTTTTTTCTTGAGCTTCAAACTCAAATTTTCTTCCAGCAGCTTGATATTGCTGCTCTCTTGCCCCTTCGCTAATATTTATATTTTGTATTCTTTGTTTTTCAGCCATTATTTGAGATTGCAACCTATCTTCACCTTGAGCTCTTAGTCTTTCGTTACCTGCCTCTTGTTGTTCAATACTAGCAGCAACTCCTTTTTTGCTTTGTAAAGCTGCTTGCGCTAAAGCAGTTGCACCACCAGCTCCAGAACCTGTAGCTCTTAATGTGTCTAAGGTGTTTGCTAAAGATATATCAGCTTGCTCAATTTTCATTTCAGCAGCTTTTGTCGCAACAGATAAATTAGCAAAAGGATTAGATAAAGTGTTAGACAAATCTGTGGCCATGCTAGCCAAACTTGTTACTTGATCATAAGGATTTATGACATCTTGTCTATTTGCTTCTAAGTGATTTATTTTATCATTAATTCTTTGTTGTCTTTTTCTAGCTCTTCTAGCTTCTCTTTTGGCTCTACCACCACTTATTATGCTGCCGATTATTTGTACTCCTGCGCTTATAGCTGCTACTGACATATCTATTTGTTTTAATTAATTATCTTGGCGCAAAAGTACTACCAACAGCAAACAACTCTTTCAATCCGTTAGGATCAGTAGTTGCATCTGTTTTCATTGTGACTGTTGCGTAATAAGCTTTTATACCTGTTGTCTGATTACCAAACACGACTTCACCCGCTATAGGTGTTTGCGTGTTATTAGGTATAACCGCCATATATTTATTTTGTTTTCTATCAAACCCAGCTCTGTACTGGATGTTATTATCTACGTAAGCACCTTCATCATAGCTATATATTCTAGGGTAATTTCCTGTTAATGGAACCGCTGTAGCTCCTCTAACGCTTCCTGTAGCTGTATCAACATGATCAATCCAATTTCCACCACTAGAATCAAATCCAGTTTCATCAGAAACTAAAGCTGTAACTTCCCAACCATTAGTACCTTCATAGTTTATAGTTTGAAAAGTTTTTATGTTGTTTGGCGCAGGATTAAATACAAATTGTATTGATGATGGTGTAGTGGTTCCGTAAAAACTATTTCTAGTTTGGTTAGTGTAATGTTGGTATAATTCGTTAATATCTTCGCCTGATCTTAGT
>Ga0206682_10002612_pt1 | contig 16164 bp, 9 predicted proteins | sample M240m12015metaG_FD_155444 | JGI IMG/M metagenome (GOLD analysis project Ga0206682, IMG submission 155444) | Ammonia-oxidizing marine archaeal communities from Monterey Bay, California, United States - M2 40m 12015 | ecosystem: Environmental > Aquatic > Marine > Intertidal zone | place: USA... | reverse complement strand
GGATTAACTGCTTCGACAACTTATCAGGTAGCTGTTTCTGCAAAAGATGCTGCCGATAATGAATCTGCTCAGAGTACTGCAGTAAGCATTACGACTACCAATGGAGGCTCGAATGGTATTGAAGAACTATTTATTTCTGAATATATAGAACCCGATGGCGGAAATAATAAAGCCATCGAAATCGTCAATTTGACAAGTGCTGTAATTGACTTGGCAGCCTATTCGATAAAAAAACAGTCCAATGGATCGGGTGATTGGATTCACGAATTTCCACTCGATGGAAACATCAATGTTAATGATGTAACGGTAATTATTAATTATCAAGCAGACAATTCAATCTTAGTTTCTGAAGCAGATATTGTAGGTCCTAGTACTAACTTTGGTTCCCCTGTAAATTTTAACGGTAATGATCCTGTTGGGTTATTTAAAGAGGGCGTTTTAATTGATATCGTTGGTCAATTGAATAATTCTAGCAAACATATAGAAAATGCAACCTACAGAAGAAAAAGAAGTGTTTCTAAACCTAATACCACCTTTGACGCTTCTGAATGGGACATATTAGCTGCAAATACGTTTGAAGGTATTGGAAGTCATAGCTCTTCTTTAAGTGCTAAAAAAGACTCTTTTCAAACCTTTAAAATGTATCCAAACCCTGTACAAGGAGACCAAGTTTATTTGAACCTATCTAAAGAAGCTACTGTAAGCATATACAATGTATTAGGCAAATTAGTCTCCACCTCTACAGTGACAAAAAATAACAACACTATACAGATTGGTAAATTAGCTTCAGGAATTTATTTGGTAAAAATTCAATCTGAAAAACAGTACATTGCCAAAAAGTTGATTAAAAATTAAACTCTGAGAAGAAACCCTGATATAATATTTTACTGAATTATTTTAAAACAAAAAAAATGAAAAAACAATTACTTGTAATCTCCTTATTATTTTGCTTTATTGCTTCTGCACAAGAAGCGTATTATGACGATGTCGATATAACCGCAGAGGGAATGACCTTGAAGGAAAACTTGGCAACGAAAACTATCAATGCACATACCAATCTATTGGTCTATACTCCCGGAGTATGGGAAGCTTTGAAAGTAACCGATTTAAATCCTGAAAACAGCGCTGAAGTACTCTTAATTTATGGATACTCTGCCTCAGGAACCACAGCAAGAACTTTAAACAAAAATTACAATGGTGGTGGTCAAGGAGATTGGAACAGAGAGCATACCTATCCAAAATCATTGGGGAACCCAAACCTTGGCTCTACAGGACCTGGAGCAGATTCTCATCATTTAAGACCGTCTGATGTAAGCTATAACAGTCAACGAGGAAATTTAAAATTTGTAGACGGATCTGGTAATTCAGGAAGTGTTTCGGGAGGCTGGTATCCAGGCGATGAATGGAAAGGAGACATCGCTCGAATGATGATGTATATGTATTTACGTTATGGAGACCGATGTAAACCCAACGTTGTTGGGGTTGGAAGTACAAGTGACACTCCGGATGATATGATTGATTTATTTTTAGAATGGAATGTTGAAGACCCCGTTTCAGATTTTGAAAGACAACGAAATACCTATCATGATTCTCAGCAAACTTATGCGCAAGGAAACAGAAATCCCTTTATTGACAATGCTTATTTAGCGACAAGAATTTGGGGAGGAGCTGCTGCAGAAGATTCTTGGGGTATTTATACTTCAAATGATAGTCAAGCACCAACGGTTCCGACAAATGTTTCATTGAGTAATATTACAACAGCTAGCATAGCTATTTCCTGGACCGCTTCTACAGATAACGTTGCAGTCACAAAATATGAAATCTATACAAATGGAAACTTACACGGAGAATCCAACAACACAAATTATACAGCATCAGGATTAAACTCGAATACCTCCTATGCAATTACCGTATTAGCCAAAGATGTTGCAAATAATAAATCTGCACAATCATCTGCTGTAAACGGAACCACTTTAACAGATACCACCCCACCTTCAGTTCCAGAAAATATAAGTATTTCAAATGAAACAGGGACAGGTTTTAAAGTAAATTGGACCGCGTCTTCAGATGATACAGCCGTAACAGGCTATGATATTTTTGTAGATGGTACTTTAAAAGGCTCTTCTGAAACAAACAGTTATACTGTTTCAGGGTTGACAAATTCAACTACCTATAGCATCACGGTTTTAGCAAAAGATTCTGCGAATAACAAATCGGCGCTATCAGTAGCTGTAAATGGGACTACCACCAATGGCGTTAATCCTGTTGTCGAATTATTTTTCTCTGAATATGTTGAAGGTTCCTTTAATAACAAAGCAATCGAAATTGTCAATTTAACCGATAATTCAATCGATTTGTCTGCATATAGCATCAAAAAACAATCGAATGGTGCAGGGAATTGGATCAACGAATTTACACTCAGTGGAACCATCAATGTAAATGATGTTTTTGTAACCATCAATTATCAAGCAGACGATGCTACCCTGCTTAAAGAAGTCGATTTATTGTCTCCTGAGTCGGGGTATGGAGCTCCTATAAATTTTAATGGAAATGATCCAGTAGGTTTATTTAAGAACGGTGTTCTCATTGATATCATTGGAGTCTTGGGTGTAACCCAAAAAAATTACGAAAACATGACTCTAAGAAGAAAAAATAGTGTGACCGCACCTACTATTACTTTCAACGCAAACGAATGGGATCAATTACCTCAGAACACTGTTGATGGGATTGGATACCACGGAGACACCGCCAGTACTTCCAATTATACCATAGAGAACATTAGCATGTATCCAAATCCAACAAATGGAAATACCTTGAATTTTAACCTAACAAAAGACGCTACCGTAAAAATTTACAATGTTCTTGGTAAACTCGTTAAAACAAGTGAGATTCAAGCAACAAATAATACGCTTGACATCTCTAGCTTGGTCAAAGGTATGTACATCTTAAAAATTAATAGTAACAATCAATTTACAACCAAAAAACTATTGATTAACTAAGTTTAGGTATAGATCATTAAAAAAAAGACTGTCTGTTAAAAGATGGTCTTTTTTTTGTTTAAAACATCGTGAATAACTACTTAATTTCACTAAAAATAATGCAACAAAATTAAAAGGAAAAAAGTAAATTTGCATCTTTAGAACAACACACTAACAACAAAACAAATGATTCATTTCTTTGGAAATACAGACAGTAAAATTTTTGCTGTTCAAACCACAAAAGAATTAACTGCCACAACAATTTCTAAATTAACATGGCTATTTGCCAATCAACCAAAAATAGCAGCAAACTCAATAGATGCTTTTTTTGTTGGTCCAAGAGCAGCAATGATTACCCCTTGGAGCACCAATGCTGTTGAAATTACACAGAATATGGGTATTACCGATATCCTAAGAATTGAAGAATTTACGACTGTTTCTAAAGATTTTATTGATTTTGATCCCATGATATTAGAAAAATATGAGGGATTACATCAAGAATCATTTACCATAGAAATTGAACCCGAGGCAATTTTAGATATTGAAAATATTGCCGAATTCAATACCAAAGAAGGCTTATCACTCAGCGACGAAGAAGTTGCCTATTTGGAAAGTGTTGCTGTAAAAATTGGAAGAAAATTAACAGACTCCGAAGTATTTGGGTTTAGCCAAGTTAATTCAGAGCACTGTCGTCACAAAATATTTAATGGAACCTTTGTTATTGATGGAGAAGAGCAACCTACTTCCCTATTTAAAATGATCAAAGAAACTTCCAAACAATCTCCAAACGATATTGTTTCGGCATATAAAGACAATGTGGCTTTTATCAAAGGCCCAAAAGTAGCACAGTTTGCCCCCAAAACAGCAGACAAACCCGATTTTTATCAAACCGAAAATTTTAACTCGGTGATTTCTCTCAAAGCTGAAACACACAACTTCCCTACTACCGTAGAACCTTTTAATGGAGCTGCTACTGGTTCAGGTGGAGAAATTAGAGACAGACTTGCTGGAGGTAAAGGATCGTTACCTTTGGCAGGAACAGCAGTCTACATGACCTCCTATTCTCGCCTAGAAGAAAAAAGACCTTGGGAGCAAAAGTTTGAAGCTAGAGAGTGGTTGTATCAAACTCCTATGGACATTCTTATCAAAGCATCCAACGGAGCCTCTGATTTTGGAAATAAATTTGGACAACCTTTAATTACAGGTTCAGTTCTCACTTTTGAGCACAATGAAAATGCCTCTTCTAGCAGTTCAGAGCCAAGAAAATTAGGCTATGATAAAGTCATTATGCAAGCGGGTGGAATTGGCTATGGAAAAGCTGAACAAGCGATCAAAGATACTCCTAAAGAAGGGGATAAAATTGTCATTTTAGGTGGTGAAAACTACCGAATTGGAATGGGTGGTGCCGCAGTTTCTTCGGCTGATACTGGAGAATTTGCGTCAGGAATTGAATTAAATGCAGTACAACGTTCAAATCCAGAAATGCAAAAACGGGCAGCAAATGCAGTTCGTGGAATGGTAGAAAGTGAAGAAAATTTCATTGTTTCTATTCATGATCATGGTGCAGGTGGACATTTGAATTGTTTGTCAGAATTAGTAGAGGACACAGGCGGTAACATTGACTTGGATCAACTACCTGTTGGAGACCCTACCTTATCTGCCAAAGAAATTATTGGAAACGAATCTCAAGAGAGAATGGGATTGGTAATTGGTGAGCAACATATAGATACGCTCCAAAAAATTGCAGAACGGGAACGTTCTCCAATGTATACTGTTGGTGAGGTTACTGGTAACGACAGATTTACTTTTGAATCTAAAACAACGGGGAACAAACCAATGGATTTGGCCCTAGAAGATATGTTTGGTTCCTCGCCCAAAACAGTTTTAACAGACAATACTGTACTAAGAAATTATAAAAATCCTCGTTATAAAACCAAAAATCTAGAGATTTATTTAAAACAAGTCTTACAATTGGAAGCAGTTGCTTGTAAAGATTGGCTCACCAATAAAGTAGACCGTTGTGTGGGAGGTAAAGTTGCCAAACAACAATGTGTAGGTTCTTTACAAATTCCTTTGAACAATGTAGGTGTAATGGCACTCGATTATAACGGAAAAGAAGGAATTGCCACTTCTATAGGGCACGCACCTATTGCTGGGTTAATAGATCCTGAAGCAGGAAGTCGAAACGCTATTACCGAAGCACTTACCAACATCATTTGGGCGCCTCTAAAAGACAATTTACAAAGTGTATCCCTTTCTGCCAATTGGATGTGGCCTTGTAAAAATGAAGGAGAAGACGCTCGATTGTACAAAGCAGTCAAAGCAGTTTCGGAGTTTGCTATTGATTTAGGAATTAATGTTCCAACAGGAAAAGATTCTTTATCAATGAAACAAAAGTATTCCGATGGAGAGGTAATATCTCCGGGAACTGTGATTATTTCTGCAGCAGGTAATTGTAATGAAATTACAAAAGTAGTTGAACCTGTTTTACAAGTAGACGGCGGAAACATCTACTATATTAATATTTCTCAAGATGCTTTTAAATTAGGAGGAAGTTCTTTCAACCAGTCACTGAATACGATTGGAAACGAAGCTCCTGATGTAAAGAATACTGCTTTTGTAAAAGAAACATTCAATACCATTCAAAACTTACTTCAAAAAGAGGCAATTACTGCAGGTCATGACGTTGCTTCTGGTGGATTGGTAACTACCCTACTAGAAATGTGTTTTGCAGAAGTGAATTTAGGGGCAGATTTTGACATTAGCTCTTTGAATGAAGAAGATACTATCAAAGTCTTGTTTTCCGAAAATTCAGGAATTGTTTTTCAAGCTGATGCTTCAGTAGAAAGTATTTTATCGGAACACAATATTGAATTTTTCACCATTGGAACTGCGAATAATTCGGGAACCGTAACCATTAAAAATAAGGAAGACCATGTTTCTTTGGAAGTTTCAGAAATGAGAGATGTTTGGTACAAAACCTCTTTCTTATTAGATCAAAAACAAACGGCTAATAACTTGGCACAAGACCGATTTGATAATTATAAAAAGCAACCTTTAAGCTATCAATTTCCGGCTAATTTTACAGGAAAACTTCCTGAAAACTCAAGCACAGGTATCACTCCGCGTCCAAAAGCCGCTATAATTCGTGAAAAAGGTTCGAACTCCGAACGTGAAATGGCAAATGCCATGTATCTCGCAGGTTTTGATGTAAAAGATGTACACATGACCGATTTAATTTCTGGTCGTGAAACACTAGAGGATATCCAATTTATAGGCGCTGTAGGTGGCTTCTCAAATTCTGACGTTTTAGGCTCTGCTAAAGGTTGGGCGGGAGCATTCTTATATAATGAAAAAGCAAATAAAGCCTTAAAAAACTTCTTTAAAAGAGAGGATACCCTATCGGTTGGTATTTGTAATGGAGCACAATTATGGATGGAATTAGACTTGATCAATCCAGAACACAAGGTACATGGAAAATTGATTCACAATGATTCTCAAAAACATGAGAGTTCTTTTACCTCGGTAAAAATTCAAGAAAACAATTCAATCATGTTGTCTTCTTTGGCTGGAGCAGAATTAGGAGTTTGGATTTCTCATGGAGAAGGAAAATTTCACCTACCTGCATCTGAGGAAAACTATGATATTGTCGCTAAATATAGTTATGAGGGCTATCCAAATAACCCAAACGGATCTGACTATAATACAGCAATGCTGTGCGACCCCTCGGGTAGACATTTAGTCACAATGCCTCATATAGAACGTTCCATTTTCCAATGGAATTGGGCCAATTATCCCGCGGGAAGAAAAGACGAAGTTTCTCCATGGATCACTGCTTTTATCAATGCTAAAAAATGGATTGAAAATAAAAAATAACGATATAAAAAAAAGCAAACTTTCTTTAGTTTGCTTTTTTTTTATCTATAGAAAAAGGAGAAAGCATATCAAATCTGTTCAGTAGGATTTATTTAAATTTCACTTCAATAATTTTCTGAAAATCTTTTATTATATTGGAACAAATATAACTTCATGAAAATTACTCGCCTTTTTGACTTTGCCTACTATCAACTAGAAAATCATTCTCAAGACAATTGTTTCGTGTACAAAGAAGATGATCAATGGAAAAATATAACGACGCAAGAATATATTCAGCGAGCAAATAAAGTAAGTGCTTCTTTGGTAGCATTGGGGGTTGAAAAAAATGATAAAATTGCAGTTATTACTACGAATAACAATCCAAACTGGCATATTTTAGATATTGGAGTATTACAAATTGGGGCGCAAAATGTTCCCTTATATGCTACACTCTCAGAAAAAGACTACGCCTATGTTTTGAATCATTCTGACGCAACCTATTGTTTCGTTTCCGATGAGCTCTTGTTCGAAAAAGTAAAAAAAATACAAGACCAAACGCAACTAAAAAAAGTGTTCTTTTTAAAAGACCATACCAGTGATTGTAGTTGGAATTCTTTCCTAGAAATAGGGGCAAAAACAAAGCATTCAGAAACCATAGAGGAAGTAAAGAAGACCGTTAAACCTGAAGATTTAGCTACCATTATTTATACCTCTGGAACTACTGGAACTCCGAAAGGTGTCATGTTATCACATAAAAACATCATTGATAACATATTTAAAACAGACAAGGCACTTGACTTATCGGGAAGTCATAAAAGAATTTTAAGTTATTTACCCATCTCTCATATTTTTGAGAGAGCTGCTTCCTATTATTATCAATATCTGGGGTATCAAGTCTATTTTGCAGAAAGCATCGAATTGCTAGGAGACAATATTCGAGAAATAAAACCCCATTTTTTAGCAGTCGTCCCTCGATTATTGGAGAAAATTTTTGATAAAATCATCGCCAAAGGAAGTACCTTGTCTGGCATTAAAAAAAGCCTATTTTTCTGGGCAATTTCATTAGGTGAAGCCTATGAACCTTATGGGAAAAATGGAAAACTGTATGCTTTGAAATTAAAAATTGCACGAAAATTAATTTTTTCTAAGTGGCAAGAAGCGCTGGGAGGTCATTTAGAATTCATGCTGAGTGGTAGCGCTCCCATGCAAGACCGGTTGATTCGTATTTTTTTAGCTGCAGGAATTCCTGTTTTTGAAGGATACGGAATGACAGAATCTTCTCCTGCAATTACCGTAAATGATTTAAGAAATAAGGGATTAAAAATTGGAACTGTTGGAAAACCACTAGAGGGCATTGAAGTAAAAATAGCAGCAGATGGAGAAATTTTAGTGAAAGGAAGCATCGTGATGTTGGGGTATTATAAAAATGAGGAAATGACCCAAAAAACAATTGTAAATGGATATTTACACACCGGAGATATCGGAGAAATAGACGCAGAAGGCTTTCTAAAAATTACCGACAGAAAAAAAGAAATGTTTAAGACATCCGGTGGAAAATACATTGCTCCTGCTGTCTTGGAAAACGAACTAAAGCAATCTCGATTTATCGAACAAGTAATGATTATCGGAGAATCGGAAAAAATGCCTGCAGCATTGATTCAAATTAATTTTGATTTTGCTAAAGAATGGGCCCTTCGAAAAAAACTACCCGTAAACAACATCATCACCCATGAACGATTTATCAATAGAATTCAAAAAGAAATTGATTTTTACAATCAACGATTCGGAAAATGGGAACAAATAAAAAAGTTTGAAATCACCCCAGACGAATGGTCTGTTGAGGAGGGTCTTCTTACACCTACGATGAAAATGAAGCGGAAAATAATCAAAGAAAAATACAAAAATTTATACCAAAAAATATTCAATTCATAATATTTTAGAGCTTCATTATTGATTTGTTAATTTAGAGGATTTTAACTATTTTGCAATACACAAAAAACTATTATGGCAACTACAATTACACGAATATTTGATTTTCCTTATCATCAACTTGAAACTTATAACTTAACGCAAGCATTTTCAACAAAATATGATGGGCAATGGGAAAGCATTTCTACCCAAACATATATAGATCAAGCAAATGCAATTAGTAGAGGTTTGTTACGACTGGGCATACAAGCCAACGATAAAATAGCTATTATTTCTTCTAATAATAGAAATGAATGGAACATTTGTGATATTGGAATTTTACAAACAGGTGCCCAAAACGTTCCTATTTATCCGACAATTAGCAAAGAAGATTATGAATATGTTTTAAATCATTCAGAGGCAATTTATTGTTTTGTTTCTGATGCTGAAGTGTTAGAAAAAATAAATTCAATCAAAAAGAATACAAATTTAAAAGAGGTATTTACTTTCGATACTATAAAGGGTGCAAAAAACTGGAAAGAGGTTTTAAATTTAGGTGAAGATACAAGCAACCAGCAGGAAGTCGAAACCAGAAAAAATAATGTAAACCCAGAAGATTTAGCCACCTTAATTTATACTTCCGGTACCACAGGAAAACCAAAAGGTGTGATGTTAAGCCACAACAACATTGTAACCAATGTTTTGGCGAGTGAAAAAAGAGTTCCTTTGACCTATGGTGAAGATAGAGCCTTAAGTTTTTTACCTGTTTGTCATATTTTTGAGAGAATGATTTTATACCTGTACCAATATTGTGGAGTACATGTTTATTTTGCAGAATCCCTAGAAAAACTAAGCGAAAATGCGCAGGAAATTAAACCTCACGTAATGACAGCTGTGCCGCGTTTATATGAAAAAATATATGACAAAATTATCTCCAAAGGAGCTGATTTGACAGGGATTAAAAAAATGCTGTTCTTTTGGGCTGTGAATTTAGGTTTAGCCTATGAGCCCTATGGTGCAAACGGATGGTGGTATGAAAAAAAATTGGGACTCGCCAAAAAATTAATTTTCTCCAAATGGCAAGCTGCTTTGGGAGGAGAATTAAAACTCATGGTGTCAGGTGCTTCGGCCTTACAGCAACGATTGACTAGGGTTTTCACCGCTGCAGGAATGCCCGTTATGGAAGGTTATGGATTGACAGAAACCTCTCCTGTAATTACTGTTAGTTCTATGGAAGACGGTCATTTTAGAGTGGGAACTGTTGGTAAAATTATAGACGATATCGATTTAAAAATTGCCGATACTGGGGAGATTCTAGTCAAGGGACCGAATGTGATGATGGGATATTATAAAGATCCAGAAAAAACAGCAGAAGTCATTAAAGAGGGTTATTTCCATACAGGAGACAAAGGAGAGATTGATCCAGACGGATTTTTAAAAATTACCGGAAGAACCAAGGAAATGTTCAAAACCTCTGGTGGAAAATATATAGTACCCACTTTATTAGAAGGAGAATTAAAACAATCTCGTTTTATAGAACAGGTGATGGTCATTGGTGAAAGTCAAAAAATGCCTGCAGCAATTATTCAACCCAACTTCGAATTTATCAGAGACTGGATACAACGTAAACAAAAAAATATCGGTACTACAAACGAAGAAATTGTTGCCTCAGAGGAAGTCTCACAAAGAATACAAGAAGAAGTTGATCACTGTAACCAACATTTTGGAAATTGGGAACAAATAAAAGTTTTTCGCTTGACAAAAGATGAATGGTCTATAGATGGGGGACACTTAACGCCAACCATGAAAATGAAACGAACTGTAATTAGAGAAATTTACAAAGATCTCTACGAGTCAATTTATAAAAAATAGCACCAGATCATTAGAAAAACCATTAAAAAGAATGAATACTTCTGTTGTATCACTATTTGATCCTCTCTTGTTTTTTTAAAAAGCAAAAGAGATAACACAATTATACATAACTGATGAAAAAAATTTATATAGTTGTCTTGTTTTTGTGGTTTTCAAAAATCATAGGACAAGAAAAAGTAGTCATTTTTTCTATCAATGATCCACATAGCCGAATTAATAACTTTCCACGTCTAAAAAAATTAATTGACAATGAACGCGCTTTAAATAATAAAGTCTTTTTTGTCTGCGCAGGGGATATTTTTTCTGGAAGTCCAATTGTAGATTTTCATCCTAACAAAGGATATCCAATGATAGATCTTCTTGACGATAGTGGTTTAGATATTTGTGTAATTGGAAACCATGAATTTGATTATGGGCAAGACATTCTCAATGATCGCATCGAACAAGCTAAATTTCCATTTATTTGTGATAATGTATCCGGAGCAAATGGAGCGTTAGCAAATGTCAACGGTTTTGAGTTGATCACAAAAGATGATTTTACAATCGCTTTTGTTGGTGTAGTAGAAACAGGTAGTCCAGGTTTGTACCCACGAACACACCCAAAAAGAGTGCAAGGATTGACTTTTACCGAAGGTTTAGAAAGTTTTGTCAAATATGAACACCTAAAGGAAGAACAAAATGCAGATCTTTTTGTGGCTCTCACTCATTACGGTTCTTCTAAAGACAGAAATATTCTGGAGAACTTTCCTTTTGTTGATCTAGTGATTGGAGGGCATACTAATTCAGAGTACGGTTATAAATATCAAAACGGATATATGATCATGTCTGGAGGAAATCTTGAAAAAGTTTCCAAAACGACAATTACCGTAACCAATAAGACTATTTCGGATTTTCAATTCGAACTTATCGATCTTTCGGACCCATCAATGCCATTTGATTCTAATACACAAAAAAAGGTAGATGATTTTAATAATGTCCCAGAGTTTTTCGAAGTGATTGGAACTTCAGAGGTAAACCATAGCAAAAGTGAGACTGGATGCTTATACACCGAGGCTCTTCTCCACATCACTGAAAGTGATTTCGTAATTCAAAATATGGGTGGAATTAGAAATGTACTAGATCAAGGAGAAATTACACCCTTTGATATATATAGTATAGATCCTTTTAGCAATGGATTGGATCTTTTTCAAATGACAGTAACAGAGATTAGAGAATTTTTAAATAACTATCCATCAAGTTTTTCTTTCTCAACGTCACTGAAAATTTACAAAGATGAAAACCAAGTTTATCAATTTATAAAAAATGGAACATTGTTAAGTGACACAGATCGTATAAATTTTAGTCTCAATGATTACATTTCCAATGTATACGACAGCTATTTCCCTACACCATATACTACTTTCGAACTCACTACTGCAGAATATATCATTGAATACATTCGTGATAAGCACCAAGGAAATATTAATTATGATGAATGCTATCAGCGAGAAAGCACATTAGCAAGTACATTAAACGTTGAGAATTCCAATAAAATTGAAAAGTTTTCATTAGAAAACCCAGTAGGAGATTTTTTGAACATAAGCGATCAATTTTCTGGGGTTTTATCAATTTATGATTCAAATGGAAAACTTCTTTTACACAATAAAAATCTATCTAACATAAATGTTAGCAAATTAAAAGCGGGATTGTACTTTGTTATTATTCAAGAGGATAATAATACATATAATAGGAAAATTTTAAAAAAATAAACAAAGCTTAAAAGAGTATAACTCGATATCTCTATTAAAAAGTCACAAATAATTACTGCTAAAGCCATACTCTTTGAAAAAATATTGCTTTTTAAATAATTAATTGTAAATTACAACTTATATTAACCTTAAAATAAAAACAAACAATGAAAAAAATTATTTTACTTTTTGTATTTTTTGTAACCGTATCACTAACCGCTCAAAGAATGGCTTTTAGCGTTGTTGAAATTAAAGCAAAACCTCACACCCAAAAAGACATCGTTAAGGCATTTACAGATACCTATGAAGGTGTTGAAATGAATCAAGGAGGAATCGTCTTAGAGCGAATGGGTAATGGAAGAACTAATGGTGCAACACATCGTGTTGTTTTCATGTGGACACTTGGGGTTCGAATGATGGCAGAAGATGCTATTAGCGAGGATAAAAACAGTGTTTTATGGGCAAAAATGGGGAACTTCGTTGAAGAATGGGGTGCTGAATATTCGGGAAGAATTATGAGTTGGCAAGAAGGAGACACCGAAAAAAATTCAAATGTTCACATATGGGATATTAAAATCGATGATCCTAATCTTTTCAAGGCTGGGCACGACAAAATAGTGAAAAAGTATAAAGAAGAATTTGAAGGAAGAGTTGTTGGTTTTGGGTCCTATGATATTGGAAGACCAAATGGCGCATCCCATTGGGTCGCTTTGACTGGAAAAAACAAAAATGATCATATGATGTTGTATGATAAATTACAACAAGACCCAAAGTTTATAAAACTTATCCAAGAAAGAGGTCCTGTAGAAGATGTAAAAGATTATGAAGTAAAAATTCTCAAAAGATTTCAATAAGTTTTAAAATAAACCTATTCATATCAAAACCTACAGCCTAAAAGTTGTAGGTTTTTTTATGTCAAAAAATAAAGCTTACCATCAGTTAGGTAGTTTTGAAATAGTAGAACTAAAAAAAGAAGAGTTGCCTATGGTTTAGTTAAAATTTTTAAACTCCTGCACTAATTCTTTTTTGTAAGCAGGTCTTAAAACCTCTATTAAAATTAATTCACCCACACCTGCATTAAAGATTCTAACACGAGTATTTTTGGGAATAACAAATCCATCTCCACTAATTATCTTCTGTTCACTATTGTCATATTGTAAACCAAGTATTCCCTTTAATACAATTCCCCTAATTTCAAACTGTGCTTTAATAATTGGTTCTGTCCATCCAAATGGTGCGTGCATTTTTATTAACCCCATCTCATCAGATTGAGTATAATCATATATGACACGTTCTACGTTGTCTTGAATTAATAACTTTTTTGCAACAACAGTACTTTTTCCAATTTTATTTACACTTTGAGAATAGGAAGTAAAGGATATACAAACTAATAAGTAAAGAATTTTTTTCATACTTCAAATATAATAAATGTAAGTTTAACCTATTTAAAAGGTTTAGAACTCCCTGAATTAAAAGAGGAAGATATGCCTATTTTTTAGGTTTTAAGGACTCAAGCCAAACAAGTATAGAAGCTACTATAATACCTGCCCAAATAAACAGCTCAGCTATACTAATATCATAAACTCTCCAAATAATAAATGATAGGATGCTTATTGACAAGGATGTGATACAAGCAATCTTATATGATTTTTTCATATTATAAATATAGCAATTAATTTAAGTTTAACCTATTTAAGAGTTTTAGAACTCCCTGAATTAAAGTAAGAGGATATGTCTATGATTTAGTTAAGAATCAGTTTTTTTTAATTTTGTAATAAATACCAAAAGACATAGGAAGTAATACTATTACAAAATATGTAATTATATTAAGAAGAGAATTTTCAAATGGCTGTAAGTACTCTCCAAAAAAATCATCAAAAGCTAAAGTGCCAATCGCTAAAAGCATTGATAACCAAACACCATTATTGATAAAGAATTTTTTCATTCTAAGTTAGTTTCCTCAAATATAAGAAATGTAAGTTTAACCTATTTAAGAGGTTTAGAACTCCCTGAATTAAAGTAAGAAGATATGTCTATGATTTAGTTAATTTCAGTGAAACCTCCTCCATTCCACTCCCACCTAACAGAAGTTCTAAAAACACCATCAATTGTCCTAATTAACGGTTCACCTTCAACTAAGTCAATTAAACCATTATTGTCAATATCCATAAGTTTAATCCAAACATGACTACTTGAATTATATAAAATATTATTTGGTAACCAATCTGAGGTTTTGTCTTCAAATTGTCGATTTCCGCTCCCTTTTATAATATGGTACATCCAAACGTCACTACATTCTGAAAATATGGCGACATCTTTAATGCCATCTCCATCTACATCATTAACGGCATAATCATGTGATAATGAAATGGTGTTTCCTTCAGCGTAGTTAATTTCTGCCGCATTAAAAAGTAAAGTTGAGTTTAAATTAGAATAATTTCCACTACCATCTCCCCAAAAAACTGTTGGTCCCAAAAAATTTGGGTCATAATCATTTTCAGCATAGCTACCTCCCAAAATTAAATCTACAAAACCATCTTCATCAACATCAGTCATCTCAGAAGACCATATTCCATAATACCCATAACCACCATTCGGGTAAAGAAAACCATTATCAAAATCATTAATAACTTCTGAAATCCACTTCCACTCAAATGTAGCATTTCCACTATTAATCAAAAAACCATCAAATTCTCCTGCCTGACCCAAAAATAAATCCAAATCGCCATCATTATCAATATCTCCTGAAGAAATAGTGTGAGGTTGAATTTCAGGACCATTGCCTATTAACTTAAATGTATAACTATTGTCTTCGTTGCTCAAAGTTATGGTTGGTTTTCCTTGCAAATCATGTCCCCCTTGAGGTCTAACAACATCAGGTTTGTTATCTCCGTTAAAATCTCCAACAACTGTTTTTCTTGAAGAAATTGCTGAGGTATCATAAGAAATCGGAAAATTATTGTCTACAAAAAACGTATTTATCCCTGAATTTATTAAAAAAAATGACTCAACAGGGACCCCGTCATTAACATTTGGCTGAATCATAATATCCAAATAACCATCAAAATTGAAATCTGCATATGCTGAATTTGTATTGTATGAGTCATTTTGAGAAAAGCCTAATGAATCAGTAATTCTTGCAAGATTAAACCAAGGTGCATGGTAATTGTCCCAATCATGAGAAGGTACGTTATAATTATATGAATAAACTTCATTGACAATAAAATTTGCTGTAATATTAATATCATCATCCATTGTAATTGTTATGGGGTTGTCAGTGGAATTTTCATCTCCAGAAAAATTTTTAAATATATATCCATCTTCAGGAATGGCAGTTATAGTAATCTGTTCCCCTTGTTCATATGTACCACCTTCTGTATCTACAGAACCACCTATCGTGGTTGAAATAGTAAATGTATAAAACTGAATATCTGAGCCATCAGAAACATCTTGAGTTTCACTACTTGAACAAGCGAAGATTAATAAAACGGAGAGTAAGAGTAGTTTTTTCATAATTTAGTTTACTCAAATATAAGAAATGTAAGTTTAACCTATTTAAAAGGTTTAGAACTCCCTGAATTAAAAGAGGAAATACCTATGGTTTAAAAATAAGTATCAATCAAATACCAACAGAGTTTAAGACTGGAATAATTAAGTAAAAGAAAACCTCCTTGAGTGGGAGGTTCTTTGTTTGATGTAATTAAAACACTTAATACTTTATAAACTTACGAGTTGTTTCATTCTGTTCGTCAATGATTTTTAATATGTATATACCCTTTGACAATTGTTTTACATCTATTTCTTTGGAAATGGTTTGTGATAAT
>Ga0206682_10002608_pt1 | contig 16178 bp, 10 predicted proteins | sample M240m12015metaG_FD_155444 | JGI IMG/M metagenome (GOLD analysis project Ga0206682, IMG submission 155444) | Ammonia-oxidizing marine archaeal communities from Monterey Bay, California, United States - M2 40m 12015 | ecosystem: Environmental > Aquatic > Marine > Intertidal zone | place: USA... | reverse complement strand
TTATGACCTGCCGATTGCGCTGGGGCTTTTGGTCGCCATGGGGGCTTTGCCGCAAGAGGTGGTGCGCGATTATTTTGTCATGGGCGAGCTTGGTCTGGACGGCTCATTAATTGGCGTGCCCGGGGCCTTGCCATCAGCCATGGCGGCTTTGGCGAAGAATTATGGCCTCATCTGTCCGGCGGATTGCGGGCCGGAAGCGGCGTGGTCGGGATTGGCCGCGCCCGATAGGCCGGGCATTGTCGCCGCCGCGCATCTGTTGGAAGCGGTCAATCATTTGCGCGGCACAAGTCTTTTGCCGCCGCCCGAAGCGCGTCCGGCGCCGCGTCCGAAAACCATGCCCGATATGGCCGATATTCGCGGCCAGTCAGAGGCGCGTTTGGCGCTGGAAGTGGCCGCCAGCGGCGGTCATAATTTATTGATGAGCGGGCCGCCCGGGGCGGGTAAGTCAATGTTGGCGGCGCGTCTGCCCGGTATTTTGCCGCAACTCGCGCCGCGCGAACGGCTCGAAATTTCGGTCATTGAAAGCCTGTCCTCGCAACGTGGCGGGGTGCGTCTGGCTGATAGAAGGCCGTTTCGCACGCCGCATCATTCTGCCTCTATGGCGGCCTTGATTGGCGGCGGGCGTCAGGCCAAGCCGGGGGAGATATCACTGGCCCATTGCGGGGTTTTATTTCTTGATGAATTGCCCGAATTTTCGCGCCAGACCCTAGATGCGCTGCGCCAGCCGGTCGAAACCGGTCGCGTTGATGTGGCGCGCGCCGAAGCCCATGTCAGCTATCATGCGCGCTTTCAATTGGTGGCGGCCATGAACCCGTGTCGCTGTGGCCATGCCGATGATGCGGCTTTGGCCTGTCATCGACTGCCGCTCTGTCGGCAGGAATATTTGGCGCGGCTATCAGGGCCTTTGCTTGACCGATTTGACATTCGCATCAATGTGCCGCCCGTGCCGCTATCGCAAATGATTGATGATGAAAAGGGCGAAGCCAGTTGCGATGTGGCGGCGCGGGTTGAGGCGGCGCAGGCACGGCAAATGGCGCGGCAGGATTGTTTGAATTCGCGCCTTGATGGCGAAGCCCTGCGCGCGCTCGCCGCGCCCGATGCCAAAGGCCGCAAATTGCTTGATGCGGTGATTGATGAAAGCGGGGTCACGGCGCGTGGCTTTAATCGGATTTTGCGGGTCGCCCGCAGCCTAGCCGATTTGGCCGGCCGTGAGGCTTTGGCGGATAAGGATATTGCGACGGCTTTGGTCTGGCGCGGGCATTAACCCATCTAGATAAGCCCGCCTAAATGGTTTCCAGCCCATAAGCGGCCAGCGCCGCCATGTTTAAAACCTCAGTCGCCGTTGCGCCAATGCGGGCAATTTGCACCGGATGCTCAAGGCCGATCAATATCGGACCAATCAGCGTGGCTTGGCCAAGCTCTTCCAACATTTTGGTTGAAATGGACGCCGAGTGAATGGCCGGCATGACCAGCACATTGGCCGGTTCGGTCAGACGGCAGAAAGGATAACGCTGCATGGCTTCGCGATTAAGCGCGACATCCGCCGCCATTTCGCCTTCATATTCAAAATCAACGCCGCGGGCATCCAGCAATTTCACCGCCTCGCGCACATAGACCGAGCGGTCACCCTCAGGATGGCCAAAGGTCGAATAGGCCAGCATGGCCACACGCGGCTCATGACCCAGCGCGCGCGCCGTTGCCGCGCTTTGGCAGGCAATATCAGCCAGTTCTTCAGCGCTTGGCATGTCAATCACATTGGTATCGGCAACCATAACGGTGCGCCCACCACGGGCAATCAGCATGGAGACGCCCATAACCCGTTGTCCGGCGCGCGGGTTAATGACTTTCGACACTTCTTCCAATGTAATGGAATAAGAGCGCGTGACGCCGGTCACCATGGCATCGGCATCGCCTTGCGCCAAAGCGCAAGCGCCGAAAATATTGCGGTCATTGGAGACCAGGCGTTCGCAATCGCGCATCAACATGCCTTGGCGTTGCAGCCGCTCAAACAAAAACGCGCTATAATTGCCAATGCGGTCAGATAGGCGGGTGTCGCGAATTTCAATATCATCGCGCGCCTCAAGGCCCAGCGCTTTCATATTCTCTTTGACGATATTTTCCGTGCCGACCAGCACCGGCTCGCCCAGTCCCAAATCCTTATAAGCAATGGCGGCGCGGATAACTTGTTCTTGCTCGCCCTCGGCAAAAATCATCCGCTTCGCATTTTGCTTGGATTTATTCATGATGATTTGTATCGAACTTGCGGTCGGGTCAAGACGCGCTTGCAGGCGGTCTTGATAACCATCCATATCGACAATCGGCGCACGCGCCACACCGCTATCCATAGCGGCACGCGCTACGGCAGGCGGAATTTCGCTAATCAAGCGCGGGTCAAACGGCACCGGAATAATATAGCGCGGGCCAAAACGCGGACGCTCGCCATCATAAGCGGCGGCCACTTCATCGGGCACATCCTCGCGCGCCAACATGGCCAAAGCCTCGGCGCAGGCGATTTTCATATCATCATTAATCGTCGTCGCCCGCACATCCAGCGCGCCACGGAAAATATAAGGAAAGCCCAAAACATTATTGACCTGATTGGGATAATCCGAGCGCCCGGTCGCCATAATGGCATCATCGCGAACGGCTGCGACTTCTTCCGGCGTGATTTCCGGATCGGGATTGGCCATGGCAAAAATAATCGGATTATCGGCCATGGCTTTGACCATATCCTCGGTCACCGCACCCTTGACGGAAAGCCCCAAAAACACATCCGCGCCATTCATGGCTTCGGCCAGGCTGCGCGCTTTCGTATCGGCGGCATGAGCCGACTTCCATTGGTTCATGCCCTCTTTGCGGCCTTTATAAATAACGCCTTTTGTGTCGCATAAAATCGCATGATTGGCGCCGACGCCCATCGCCTTAATCAATTCCAGACAGGCAATGCCGGCCGCGCCCGCGCCATTAACGCAGACTTTAATCTCTTTGATATCCTTGCCGGTTAAATGCAGCGCATTGATGAGACCGGCGGCGCAAATAATCGCCGTGCCGTGTTGGTCGTCATGAAATACCGGAATATCCATCAGCTCGCGCAATTGGCTTTCAATGATGAAGCAATCGGGGGCTTTAATATCTTCCAGATTAATGCCGCCAAAACTGGGGCCCATATATTTCACCGCATCAACAATTTCTTGCGGGTCTTCGGTATCCAGCTCAAGGTCAATACTGTCAACATCGGCAAAGCGTTTAAACAAAACCGCCTTGCCTTCCATGACCGGCTTGGAGGCCAGCGCGCCGAGATTGCCCAAGCCCAAAATGGCCGTGCCATTGGACACGACGGCAACCATATTGCCGCGCGCGGTTAAATCATATGAGGCGTCAGGATTATCGGCAATGGCCTGCACCGGCACGGCAACACCCGGCGAATAGGCGAGCGAAAGATCCCGCTGTGTCGCCATCGGTTTGGTGGGGCTAATCTCAAGCTTGCCCGGCTTGCCGCGTGCATGGAAGCGCAGGGCTTCCTCATCGGTAAAGTTTTTTTCCGTATCACTCATGAGCGTCTCTGACTTATCTCTAAGTTACGGCTTTTACGGGGTCGAGGCGGTAAAAACAAGGCGAGGCGCATAAGAAAAACAAAATAAATTCAACAGCTTTTTGCCTGTTTGGCCGGGCTTTATGTGTTTCGCGGGTGTTTCATGCGCGCGGCTTTGCTAAACTCAACGCCATGTCAGCTGTTGCATCAGATTCTGAAAAGCCGGAAAAACCTGCCGCATCAACCGCATCTGCGTCTGCCTCTGAGCAAGTCACGCCGATGATGGCGCAGTTTTTGGAGATAAAGGCCGCCCATCCCGATGCGCTTTTATTTTATCGCATGGGCGATTTTTACGAATTATTTTTCGATGATGCCGTCGCCGCTGCGGCGGCTTTGGATATTACCCTGACCCATCGCGGCAAGCATTTGGGCCAAGCCGTGCCCATGTGCGGCGTGCCTTATCATGCCAGTGAGGGCTATTTGCAGCGGCTCATTAAAGCCGGTTTTCGCGTCGCCATTTGCGAGCAAACCGAGGACCCGGCGGCGGCCAAAAAGCGCGGCTCCAAATCCGTGGTGCGCCGCGAAGTGGTGCGCTTGGTCACGGCGGGCACGCTCAGCGAAGAAACCCTGCTGGATGCCAAAACCCATAATTTTATCGCTGCCATTGCCTGCCTCGGCAATCTCACAACGCATGCAGACACAGCCGAATGGGCGGTGGCCTGGGCCGATATGTCAACCGGCGGATTTTTTGCCGCCAAAACAAATGCCGCCGCCCTACCGGCGCTATTGGCGCGCTTAATGCCGCGCGAAATTATTTTGCCCGAGGCCCTCAGACAGGCATGGGAGGATAAAGAAAGCGGCGCGGGGGCTTTGCCGGATTTGGCGCATTCAGCCAGCCCGCCCATGGTCTCGCCGGTTGCCGATTTGGCGTCACCGGCGGCGGCCGAGGCCATGCAGGCGCGATTTGGGATGGCGTGTCATGATGCTTTGGCGGCGGAAGGCGCAGCCGTTAACTTGGCCTGCGCGCATATTCTCGCTTATTTTGAGGCGACGCAATATGACACGCAGATTACGCTGAGCGCGCCGCGCCTTGAGGGCGATGACCGGATAATGGCGCTGGATGCGGCGACAAGAACCAATCTTGAATTAAACCGCACGCTGTCGGGCGCGCGCGAGGGCAGCCTGTTGGCCGTCATGGATGCCACGATTACCGCCGCCGGTGCCCGGCTCATGGCGTCGCGGTTAAACGCGCCCCTCACCAAGCGCGATGCGGTGGAAGCGCGGCTCAATGCGGTGGCGGTTTTTGTCGATAATGATGATTTGGCCGGTGATATTCGGGCGCATTTAAAAGCGGCGCCGGATATGGCGCGTGCGCTTAATCGCTTGGCCATGCAGCGCGGTGGCCCGCGCGATGTGGCGGCCATTGCCCAAGGCCTCAGCGCGGCCCGCGCCATTGCCGCCCGGCTTTTGACCGCCCTGCCGCAAACATCAGATGACACAATATCAGATGAAATATGGGGCGAGTTGGCGGCGCAAATTAAAGCCTTGGGGCGCGAAAGCCAAAACCTTGCCGATATGGGCGCGCATTTAAATGCCGCGTTGGATGACAGCCTGCCGCTTCTGGCGCGCGATGGTGGCTTTATTCGCAGCGGCTTTCATGCCGGTCTCGATGAGGCGCGGGGCTTGCGCGATGAAAGCCGCCGCATTATCGCCGCGCTGCAAAATCGCTATAGCGCCGAGACCGATATTAAGGCGCTGAAGATTAAACATAATGGCGTCTTGGGGTTTCATATTGATGTCCCCGCCGCGCATGGCGATAAGCTGATGCGCCCGCCGCATGATGCGGTGTTTATTCATCGCCAAACGCTGGCCAGCTCGGTGCGGTTTTCATCTGCCGAATTGGCTGAACTGGCGGGGCAAATATCCAGCGCCGGCGAAACCGCCTTGGCGTTGGAGTTGGATATATTTGCCGATTTAACGGCACAAATATTGGCGGCGCGTTGCGGGCTTGAGGTTTTGAGCGACGCGCTGGCCATTATCGATGTCGCCAGTGCTTTGGCGCAAAAAGCGCGGGCCGAAAATTGGGTGCGCCCGACGCTTTATGAGGATTGCCGTTTTGTCATTGAGGGCGGGCGTCATCCGGTGGTTGAGGCGGCCTTGCGCGCCCAAAGTGCGGCGCCGTTTATCGCCAATCCGTGCGTGCTGGATGCCGCCGGACAAGAAGGCCCGCGCATGAGCCTGATTACCGGCCCTAATATGGCAGGTAAATCGACGTTTTTGCGGCAAAATGCTTTGCTCGCCATCATCGCTCAAATGGGCAGTTTCGTGCCTGCCGCCAAAGCCGATATCGGCATTGTGGACCGCGTTTATTCGCGGGTCGGCGCGGCAGATGATTTGGCGCGGGGACGCTCGACCTTTATGGTTGAGATGGTTGAAACCGCGGCCATTTTAACCGGGGCGGGGCCGCGCGCTTTGGTGATATTGGATGAGATTGGACGCGGCACGGCGACATTTGACGGCCTGTCTCTGGCTTGGGCGGCGGTTGAATATTTGCATGAGGTGATCGGCTGCCGCACTTTATTTGCCACGCATTATCACGAATTAACCGCTTTGGCGGCGCGGCTGGACGGCTTGGCCAATGCCTCGATGAAAGTGCGCGAGCATGAGGGCAAGCTGGTCTTTTTGCACGAGGTCGGAGCCGGTGCGGCGGACCGCTCCTATGGCATTCATGTCGCTGAATTGGCCGGTCTGCCCGCCTCGGTTACGGCGCGGGCGCGCCATGTTTTGGCGCAGCTTGAAGAAAATAATGCGGCGCGTGATATGGCGCAAAATGCCGATGTGGAAAACCCGATGGCGGCGCTGCCCTTATTTGACGCCAGCGCCCCGCCGCCGCCGCAAAACACCGCTTTGAGTGATGCGCTGGCGGGCATTGAGCCTGACCGCTTAAGCCCACGCGAAGCCCTGGATTGGCTTTATCGCCTGCAAGAGATTGCCGATAAGGATGGCGATATTTAAGATGCTGATGGCAGGGCGTGATTTGGCCGCCATTCGTGCTATATGTGCGAGCATATGAGCGGCGCAAGTTCCAAAAGCGTTTTGAGAAAGGATGGCCCGCATGGCCAAACAGGCGGCGAAAAAATCGACAGATAAAACCGGGCAAAAAGCGGTTAAAAAATCCGCCGCCCGCGCCGCCATAACCGGCCCTGCTGTGCGCGGGGGCCAAGACAGTTTGCGCGACCGCTTGCAGGTTTTGGCGCGTCAAAATCAGGGTGATGACAAAGCCCTGCGCTTGGCGGTGCTGGAAACCTTGCGCGCGCAATTGGCCGAAGACCGCGCCCAAGCGCGTCAGGGCTTGGAAGCCAAGAAATTAAAAGGCGCGAAATGCGCCGAGCTTATCTCCACCCGCATGGATGATATGTTGGCGGCGCTGGCCGATTTTGTGACGCAAGATGTGCTGTATATCGCCAATCCGACCGATGCCGAAAAAGTCACTATGGTGGCGGTGGGCGGCTATGGGCGTGGCCGCTTGGCGCCGCATTCGGATATCGATTTGCTGTTTTTGCTGCCCTATAAGCGCAATGCCACAAGCGAAAGTTTTGTCGAATATATCCTTTATATTTTATGGGATTTGGGGCTGAAAGTCGGCCATGCCACGCGCTCCATCAGCGATTGTGTGAACCAAGCCCAAGCCGATATGACGGTGCGCACGGCTATGTTGGAAAGCCGGTTTTTATGGGGCAGTGACGGGCTGTATGAGAGCTATCGCACGGCGTTTCAGTCAAAAATCATGCGCGGCTCGGCGCGCCAATTTGTAACGGCCAAGCTGGCCGAGCGCGATGAGCGGCATGAAAAAACCGGTCGCTCGCGCTATTTGGTTGAGCCGAATTTAAAAGAGGGCAAAGGGGGTTTGCGCGATTTAAACACGCTGTTTTGGATTGCGCGCTATAGCTATCAAGTCGATGCGCTGGATGATTTGGTGGCGCTTGGCGTGTTGACGGCGGATGAGTTGAAACTGTTTCGAAAATGCGATGATTTTCTCTGGCATGTGCGCTGCCATTTGCATTTTCTGACCGATATGGCGCAAGAGCGTTTGAGCTTTGATTTGCAAAAACCCTTGGCCGAGTTTTTCTATCCGGCAGAAGAAGCCAAAGACGCTGCCGCCATGAAGCCGGTTGAAAAATTCATGCGGCGGTATTTTCTGGTGGCCAAAAATGTCGGCGATTTAACCGCGATATTTTGCGCCTCATTGGAAGCGGCGCAAAAAAAACCGCGTGCCGCGGCGCGTCTGCCCGCTTTATTTCGCCGCCAAAAGCAAGTGGATGGCTTCACCATTGGGGCCAGTCGCCTGAAAATGGAAGCCGAGGACGGCTTTGTGCGCGATCCGGTCAATCTCATTCGGGTGTTTCATTTGGCCGATAGCACGGGGCTGGATATTCATCCCGACACATTGCGCGTCATCACCCAAAATACCCATCTCATCAATGCTGCCCTGCGCGCCGATGCGACGGCCAATAAATTATTTCTCGACCTTTTGACCTCCAAGCGCGACCCGGAACGGATTTTGCGGCGGATGAATGAAGCCGGTGTCTTGGGGCGTTTCATTCCTGATTTTGGCCGCATTGTCGCGCTGATGCAGTTTAACATGTATCACCATTATACGGCGGATGAGCATTTGCTGCGCGCGCTGGGTCTGCTGCGCGAGATTGAAAGCGGCGCGGTGCGCGACGAGCATCCGCTGGCAACCGATTTATTGACCAATGGCGCGATCAATCGGCGGGTGATTTATCTCGCCACCCTGCTGCATGATATTGCCAAGGGCCGTCCCGAAGACCATTCGGTAGCGGGCGCGCGCATTGCCCGCAAATTGGGCCCACGACTTGGGTTTACCAAAGCCGAAACCGCGCTCACGGAATGGCTGGTGCAGGAACATTTGGTGATGAGCGATGTCGCGCAAAGGCGCGATTTATCCGACCCGCGCACGGTCGAGGATTTTGCCAAAACCGTGCAAAGCATGGAGCGGCTCAATCATTTATTCGTGCTGACCGAAGTGGATATTAAGGCGGTCGGGCCGGGCGTGTTTAATGGCTGGAAGGCGCAGCTTTTGCGCGAGCTTTATGGCGAAACGGCGTCGCGCTTTAATGCCGGCACGGCGCTGGCGGCGCGCGGCGAAAGATTGGACGGGGCCAAAACCGCCTTTGCCCAAATGCTCGATAAGGGCTGGGATATGCGCAAAACCAAGGCCTATATACGCCGTCAATCCGATGCTTATTGGCTGAATTTTCCGACCGAGGCGCAATTGCGCCATGCCAGCTTAATCACCACTATGGAAGCCGAAGGCCAGCCCATGGCGCTGGAAGTGCATGATGATGTTTTGCGCGATTGTTCGGAGATTACCATTATCTGCCAAGACCATGCCGGTCTGTTTGCGCGTCTCGCCGGGGCTTGCGCTTTGGCCGGATTGACCATTTTGGATGCGCGCATCACCACCACTAATGACGGCTTGGCGATTGATGCGCTGCATGTTGCTGACCGCGATGGCGGCGGGCCTTTGGCGCAGGATAAAGCCAAGCGGTTACAAAAAACCATGCGCGATGTGTTATCGGGCCAAGTGATTGTGCCCGACCGTTTGGAGGGCGCGCCGCGCCGCGCCCATATTGAGGCGTTTGATTTGCGCCCGCAGCTGCGCATTGACAATAATCTGGCCGATGATGCCAGCATTGTTGAGGTGAGCGGGCTTGACCGACCGGGGCTTTTATATGCGCTCTTGCGCGCGCTTTATGAACTTAATCTGTCGGTTTCGGCGGCGCGGATTGCGACTTTTGGCGAGCGTGTGGTCGATGTGTTTCACGTGACGGATTTGGCCGGGGGTCAGATTACCGATGCGGCGCGCAAGAAAAAACTGCGCGCCACCATGCGCCGCGTGATTGATAATCCGGTAAAAGCGGCGCAGCCGAAAAAACCCTCGCGCCGCAATGAGGCGGCATGATATGGCGCTTAAAAAAGCCGGTCTGTTAACCAATGCCGCGCTGGTCGGCGCGGCCACCATGCTTAGCCGCATCACCGGTTTTATCCGCGATATTTTGCTGGCCGCGCTTTTGGGGGCGGGGCCTTTGGCTGAGATTTTTGTCATTGCCTTTCGCCTGCCCAATCTATTTCGCCGCCTATTTGCCGAGGGTGCGTTTAACGCCGCCTTTGTGCCGCTATTTTCAAAACATCTGGAAGAAGAAGGCCAAGTGGCGGCCTTGGCTTTTGCCGGTCGCGTGCTGTCTGTTTTATTGGCGGCCTTGGCCGTCTTCACGCTTTTGGCAGAAATTTTCATGCCCGCTTTGGTGTTGGCCTTGGCGCAGGGCTTTGCCGGTGATGATGAAAAATTTGCCCTCGCCGTGCATTATGCGCGCATCAGTTTTCCCTATTTGATTTTCATGTCGCTCATGGCTTTATTCGCCGCCATGTTGAATGCGGTGAACCGCTTTCTCGCCGCCGCGGTCGCGCCGGTGCTGCTCAATTTGGTGCTGATTGGGGCCATGGCTTTGGCGGTGATAGATTACGGCGCGGCGGGCGCGGCCAATAGGCGGGTTCTGGATTATGTGATTTACGCCGTCACCCTGGCCGGTTTGGCGCAATTTTTGTTTGTTTTTATCGCCGCCTGGCGCGCCGGATTGCGCACGCCCTTGGCCAAGCCGGTTTTATCGGGTGATGTGCGCAAGGTCTGGCGCTTGGCCGTGCCGGGCATTTTGGCGGCGGGCATTGGGCAAATCAATTTGCTGGTCGGCACCTCCATTGCCACCGGTCAAGAAGGCGCGGCGGCCTGGCTTTATTATGCTGACCGGCTTTATCAATTACCCATGGGTGTGATTGGCGTGGCTTTGGCGGTGGCCCTGTTGCCGACCCTGTCGCGCCATTTGGCAGCCGGGCAAGAGGCGCGCGCGCGCGAGACGCAACATATTGCCGTATTGGCGGCCGGGGGCCTGACCCTGCCGGCGGCGGTCGGGCTCTTTGTTTTGGCCGCGCCGATTGTGACCTTATTATTTGAACGCGGTGCATTTACCGCTGCCGATAGCGCGGTGACGGCTCAGCTTATTCGCCTGTTTGCCTTTGGCCTTCCGGCGTTTGTTTTCATCAAGGCCTTGCAGCCTTCTTTTTTCGCCCGCCAAGATACGCGCGCGCCGCTGATTGATGGCGCGATTGGGGTGGGCGTGAATATTGCTTTATCGCTCAGCCTGTTTGCCAGCTATGGTGCGGCGGCAATTGCCTTTGCCACTGTGGCGGCGGGCTGGGTGACATTGGCGTTAATGTTGGCGCGCATGGCTTGGCGCGGCATTTATCATCTCTCATTTGAGGTGATGCGCCGCCTCGCCGGACAAGCGGTCGCCGCCGCGCTGATGGGGGTGGCCTTGGCCTATCTCACCTCTTTTTCATTCGCGGCCCAGCAGCCGAGCCCAATGGGCATGGCCGCGCAGGGTTTATGGCTGGGCGGCTTGATTTTGGGCGGCGTCTTTATATATGCCGTGGCCGCATTTTTATTGGGCGGGGTGCGGCGCAGCGATATCGCCCTCTTGCGGGGGGCGGGCTGATGCGCCATAACCGACGCATTATGGCGACATTTGGGGAATGGGTGAATGAGCGAGCATAAACCGCGCGTGCTGTCGGGGGTGCAACCGACCGGTAATTTGCATTTGGGCAATTATCTCGGCGCCATTCGCAATTTTGTGGCCTTGCAAGAAAGCCATGAATGTCTTTATTGCGTGGTCGATTTACACGCCATTACCGTGTTTCAAGACCCGGCTGAACTGGCCGCCAATACGCGCGAAGTGGCGGCGGCTTTTATTGCCGCCGGTGTTGACCCGAAAAATCATATTGTCTTTAACCAGGCGCAAGTGCCGCAACATGCCGAGCTGGCTTGGGTGCTGAATTGTGTGGCGCGCATGGGCTGGCTCAATCGGATGACGCAATTTAAGGAAAAAGCCGGTAAAGACCGCGAAAAAGCCTCGGTCGGGCTTTATGTTTATCCCAATCTGATGGCGGCTGATATTTTGCTTTATCAAGCGACCCATGTGCCGGTGGGTGAAGACCAAAAACAACATCTCGAATTGGCCCGCGATATTGCACAAAAATTCAATCATGATTTTAACGCTGAGGGTTTTTTCCCGCAGCCCGAACCGCTGATACAAGGTCCGGCGACGCGGGTGATGAGCCTGCGCGATGGCAGTAAGAAAATGTCGAAATCCGACCCGTCGGATTTATCGCGCATCACCATGCTCGATAGCGCCGATGAGATTGCCAAGAAAATTCGCAAAGCCAAAACCGACCCTGACGCGCTGCCCGATAATGAAGCGGCGCTGGACGGGCGACCCGAAGCGGCCAATTTATTGGGCATTTATGCGGCTCTGGCCGAGCAGACGCTGGGTGATGCGGTCGGGCAATTTGCCGGTCAGCAATTTTCAGCCCTTAAAGAAGCCTTGGCCGAACTGGCCATTGCCAAAATCGGCCCGATAGGCGATGAGATGCGCCGCCTCAAAGCCGACCCGGGCGCGGTGGATGCAATTTTGGCCGAGGGTGCCGAGCGCGCCCGCGCTTTGGCCGAACCGGTGATGGCAGATGTGCGCAAGCTGGTCGGCTTTTTGGGCAGTTAAGCGCATTTATTTTTCTTGTTTCCCTGCGCCCGCGCTGGCAGCATGCGGGGCATGGATATAACCCAACATTTACAACGCAAGTTTCTTATCGTTGTTGACGGCACGCCGGAAAGCCATGCGGCTTTGCGCTTTGCGGCGCGGCGCGCCCATGGCACGGGCGGCAGCGTGGCCTTGCTTTTGGTGATTGAACCGGAAAGCCATGACCATTGGCTGGGCGTCTCGACCTTGATGAAGGAAGAAGCCGAAATGGAAGCGGAGCGCATTCTTACCGAATCCGCCGCTTTGGTTGAAATGCTGGGCGGTGAAAAGCCGAAAACCCATATTCGCCATGGCCAATTGGCCGAGGAAATTGTTCGTCTGATTGATGAAGACCGCGCCATCTCGACCCTTGTATTGGCCGCTGCGGTGGGCGGGGCAGGCCCCGGCCCCTTGGTTTCGGAAATCGGCGCGGGTAAATCATCCGTACATATTCCGGTGACGATTGTGCCCGGCGATTTATCCGATGATGAGATTGACGCTCTTACTTAGCCTTGATGCAGCGCGCTGATAAACGCGTCCAGCAAGGCGCTGGCTTGCGATGTATCGCCTGATTTATTTGGCGATGTCTTAAGCCGTGCCGCGCAAACCGAAAAGCGCAACGGGCCGGGAAAAGCAAAGCTCTCAAGCGCGTCTTGCGCATCCAATTGCGCCGCGCTGCGCTGCGGCACCAAGGTCAGCACATCGCTTTGGCGCACCATATCGAGACAGGCGGTTTGGCTCAGCAAGCGATATTTGGGAAAATCATGCGCCGCCAAATCAGCCTCCAAATTATCGGGCAGGGTTTGCGCGAAGAACATATCAAATCCGGCAATCGCCCAATCATGGGGAATAATATCGGCCAAGCTGCGCGGCCCCGCCAAGACCTCATGGCCGCGCCGACAGATCACCGCATAGGGTTCATCAATAATCGGCGTCACCTCCAGCCGGTCGCCATAGGGCAAGGCTTTTAGCGTATTGGCGTGAATGAGCATTAAATCGGCGCGCCGCTCAATAATATCCTCCAACGCCTCTAAAGGCGGCTTGGTCTCGGCGCTGATGCGGCTATCGGCATATTGTTTGCGCAAGGCCAAAAGCGCCGGATGCACCAACGTGTCCAGCACAACCGGCCCGCACATCAGCCGAATATGGCGTTGTTCGCGCATGGCGGTTTGGCGCAAAGCCTCGGCTTCGGCCAAAAAAAGCGGCACTTTTTCATAGAGACGATGGCCCGCCGCTGTCGGGCTGACGCGCCGTGTGGTGCGGTGGAAAAGCTGCACATCCCATTTATGCTCCAGCGTCTTAATGCTTTTGGTCAGGGCGGCATGGGTCAAATGCATTTCATCGGCGGCTTGCGAAAAGCTGCGCAGACGATACACCGCCTCAAAATATTGGATTTGCCGAATATCAAACATTATTAACTATAACTACATAAAACAGTCGAATTATTCAATTAAACTTTATTGTCAGGCGGCTTATGCTCTTTTGAACAGGGAGCGTCTTATGCAGATTGAAGAGCTGATTGCAGTCAAAGTCACATTGACCGCCATTCCGGTATTTTTTCTCGCCATTGCCATTGAGCTTTTGGCGGTGCGGTTTTTTGCCCAGCGCGGCAGTTTGAACGCCAAGGATGATGGCGTCAGTATTTTCATGGGACTGTTTTCGGTCATCACCAATGGGGCGGCGGCGTTTTTAACCGTCGGCATGCTGTATTGGGCGCAAAATTATCAACTCACGGTTTTACCGCTCACCGTCACCACTCTGGTGGCGTGTTTTGTGTTGGATGATTTGCGTTATTATCTGCATCACCGCATTGCCCATCGCTGTCGCTGGCCCTGGGCGATGCATATTATTCATCATTCCAGCCGCCGTTTTTCAATGGCCGTGGCGCTGCGCCAGGGTTGGACCAAGCATTTCACCGGCACGACGTTTCTTAAATTGCCTCTGGTCTTGGTCGGTTTTGACCCGCTTATGGTGATTTTCTGCGGCGCGCTCAATGCGGTTTATCAATTTTTTCTGCATACTGAAACCGTCGATAAAATGCCGCGCTGGTTTGAGGCGGTGTTTAACACGCCGTCGCATCACCGCGTGCATCACGGCAATAATCCGCAATATCTCGATGCCAATTATGCCGGCACGTTGATTATTTGGGACAAGCTGTTTGGCACTTTCGTCGCTGAGGATGCCGCCGACCGACCCAATTATGGATTGGTGAAGGATTTCGAACATTATAATCCGTTCCGCATTTTCATTCATGAATATTGGGGCATTGCAAAGGATGTGGTGCGCCCGGGCCTCAGCCCGGTGCAGCGTCTGCTCTATATCATCGCCCCGCCCGGATGGAGCCATGACGGCTCGCGCCTGACCTCGCGCGATATTAAACGCGCCGCCGGTGTGTTGGATGACACGCCGCGCACACCGGCTGAATAAGCTGTTATCATAAGCTCATATAAGAGGGATATATGACGCATTTTGCCCTGTCTGAATTATTGATTGTTGTGGTCGGCCTGTGGGCGGCGCGCCGCCTTTATGGCGCACAACGCAGTGCCGCCGCTTTGGCGCTGGTCTTATTCTCTGCCGCTGCCGCTTTGGGGGTTATCCGTTTCGGCTTTGACCGCGATGGCACATTGATTGCCGCCATGGCTGATATGCATCGCTTCGCCGGTACAATGGGTGGCACGGCCGCCATGATGGCTTTGGTTTATGACATGTTGCATCGCCGCGCCCAAAGCCCCGCATGGCAGGGGCGTTATATGGTGGCCTGCGCGGCCGCTTTGGCTTTGGCATTGGCCTTTCCCAAACTTTCCGTGCCGCTATTTGTGTGGTGGTCGGTCGGCTTTATCGTGCTGGTCGCGCTAACCGCCGATCAGCTGGGTCGCCCCGCCGGTATGGCAATGGCGATGGCCGGTCTGATGCTGTTTAATGTGGTGGTGTTTCGCCAAGCATCATGGCTCAGCGTCGCCATGGCGTGGCATATTTTCCATATATTGGTGGCGGTTTGGGCGTTTGGGTTGGCGCATTTATTGGCCGCGCCGCATACCCCGCAAGCCAATAAGGCCGCTTAAAGCCGCGCGCTGAGACGGCCCCCTCGTTTTTTATCGCCAGATTGCCTATATAAAGGCTACACTCTGACCCATGCGAGGTCATGACGCGATATGCTGCGATATGGCGAGACATGACAAGACATGACAAAAACCGAGGAAGACGCTGATGTTTATCCAAACCGAAGACACACCCAATCCGGCCAGTCTGAAATTTTTGCCGGGCCGCGAGGTTACGGGCAGCGCCCCGCCGGTTGATTTTCCCAATCAGGATGCGGCTGAAGCCTCGCCTCTGGCGGCGGCTTTATTCGCCATTGAGGGCGTGAGTTCGGTCTTTTTCGGGGCGGATTATATTGTCGTGTCCAAAGCCGACGCGCTGGAATGGCAAGTGGTGAAACCGGCTATTTTGACCGCCATTATGGAACATTTCATTGCCGAGCGTCCGCTCATGGCGGCGGGCTTTACCGGCGGTCCTGCGGATGAAGCGCAGATTGCCGAAGAGGATACGGAAGTGGTGGCGATGATTAAACAAATTCTCGACACACGCGTGCGTCCGGCTGTGGCGCAAGATGGCGGCGATATTGTTTTTCACGGCTTTGAAGACGGCATTGTGTCTTTGCATATGCGCGGTGCTTGCGCCGGTTGCCCGTCCGCCACGGCGACACTGAAACAAGGTGTTGAAAATCTGCTGAAACATTATGTGCCGTCGGTCAGCGAAGTGCGCGCCGTCATTTAAAGGAAACCCCATGCCCGACCAAGCCGCGCTTGGCCTTTAACAATGCCCGCAAAATCATCTAAAGCCGCGCCGCTTATTCTCGCCTGTGACACAACCCAAGGTGCCTGTTCGGCTGCCTTGTGGCGCGATGGGGTTTTGGCCGCACAGCTTGCGCCCATGGCCAAGGGCCATGCCGAAGCCCTCATGCCGATGATTGACGTTTTATTTCAAGAAAGCGGCGT
>Ga0206682_10002604_pt1 | contig 16184 bp, 9 predicted proteins | sample M240m12015metaG_FD_155444 | JGI IMG/M metagenome (GOLD analysis project Ga0206682, IMG submission 155444) | Ammonia-oxidizing marine archaeal communities from Monterey Bay, California, United States - M2 40m 12015 | ecosystem: Environmental > Aquatic > Marine > Intertidal zone | place: USA... | reverse complement strand
AGAAAGCGAAGAATGGAGATTTGACCATTGGTGTAATTGGACTAGGTTATGTTGGATTACCTACGGCTATTGGGTTCCATGATGCAGGTTTCAATGTCTGGGGAGTTGACATTTCTGAACGCACAGTGCGTATGGTTCTCAATGGTGAAAACCCGACTGGAGATCCTGATGTGAATGATTTGATACCAGAACCAAACACATCGCGATGGAATATTACAACAAGTACGAGTGAAGCGGTTCCGCACTGTGATGTTGTTTTAGTAACAGTTCCAACGCCTGTTACCGAAGATCTGAAGCCAGACTTGACATACGTCATCGGTGCAGGGAGATCTGTTTTTGAATCACTTGAGATGGGTTCCAGAACAATTGTTGTTCTAGAATCCACGGTGTACCCTGGTGTTACCGCCCAAACCTGGCTTCCTCTGATTGAAGAACTTGGTTTGGAAATTGGTGTCGATGTAGAAATTGCTTACTGCCCTGAACGTTTCAACCCAGGTGACCCAGCTCATGGAGTTCGACAAGTGGCTCGAGTTGTTGGTTGTTCAAATTCAGATGTTGGAGCAGGTTTAGTAGAATTATATCGTCGATTGACAACAGAAGATGTTCGATATGTTGGTAAGTTAGAAGTTGCAGAAGCAGCTAAAGTTATTGAAAATGTACAGCGCGACATTAACATTGCATTAGTCAATGAACTTGCTAGGATTTTCCCAGAACTTGGCGTTGATGTAGAAGATGTGCTTTCGGCAGCAGCGACGAAGTGGAACTTCCATCGATACACACCGGGGGTTGGAGTAGGCGGGCATTGCATACCCGTGGACCCATATTACATGATTCAACGGGCTGCAGACGTAGGCGTCCCAGCTGAATTGATTACAGCTGCACGAGCTGTCAATCGAACGATGCCACTACATGTTGCATCTGTGTTGAATGAAATCCTCTACAAAGCAGGGGTTCCATCAGGCTCTGCCAAGGTTTTATTGTTAGGTTGGTCCTACAAGCCCGAAGTTGGAGACCCGCGTGAAACACCTGCAACACCGCTCGCCAATGCCCTTCTTTCCAAAGACATCTCAGTCTATGCTTACGATCCACATATCGAATCCTCTAAATTCCCTGAAGGAGTAAACGTAGTGGAAGACCTCGCAACAGCATCAGGCTATGACTTGGCCATACTTGTTACAGCGCACAATGAGTTTGTTAATATGGACTGGAAAGGGTTAGGAGAACGGATGAGGAATCCTATTCTCTACGATGGAAGGCGAGTACTTGATTTAGAATCAATCTCAACATCTGGTTGGCAAGTTCACGCAGTAGGCAAACCAATTTAATGAGGGATGTATATGGTTTATCTAGTCCCACAACTGAGGTTTTTATTACTACCAAAGCTCCTCAAAAAGGCCATAAACTCATCGCAAAAAAGGCCAGTTAACATTTTGAAAATACGATCTTACATCGGGGAATATTGTTCTCGGACAGACTTTTCATCATACTTCCAGCAGTTTGAAAAAATCTATTTCAGGTTACAAGGCAGCCGCACGAGGGACCTGAATTGCAATAACCTCATTTTATCATCAATTCGAGAAATAGGGAGGTTTGATATTGTCAAGGCAATACATTTCGGAGAGCAATTCCCTCCCAGGGAACCAGATGCTAGATTTGACAAAACCATCGCCGAATACTATCACAAAAACGGGCGACCTTTAATGGCCCTTAATCATTTAAATCGAGTACCAAACTCAATCGTGGTTGAAGAATTGAGAAAAAGAGTGGAAACCTCACTGGAAGCTGACAACTACGGTTTGAATGAAATCCCCCCGTTCATTAAACATAAATCAGAGGTAAAGTTGACCAGTGCATCTTATTCTCTTTATCTGCCGAGTCATCATTTTGTCATAGAAGACCCCAATGGGTTCGCACAGTTGAATGGAGCATTAGCATTACCAAAAGACGCTCCACTTAATTCTGCACTAATTACGATCAAGTTTTATGATTCCAATGGCAATGAGTTGAAATTTAATTCTAATTCTCTACTCAAAGAATCCAGCATTGTTGGCCCATACCAGTACATTAATCCCGACGTGGACGGTACATTCAGTGTAGTTTTCAAACCACCGCTGGAATTTGAATATGCACTTATTAGCTTTAGGGCTTGGAAAAACGTAACAGGGATACGCCTAGGGTCCGTTTTAGAACTCTCAACCTCTATTGAGCATACCTATGTTGAAACCATCTTCAATAAATTCAGCAAAGTCAGTCGACTCTACTCAGGGAAAATGTTTTTTGTTTATGGATGCAACACAAGTGATCCATCAAAATCAATCGAAAGATCCTCTCAACTTCTTTTAAATTTCAGTAAGTCAAAATATTCTACAATAAACGGATATTCAAGAAAAAATAGGAACACGCTCCCAAAGGATATAACTCGGGGGAGCAATATCAACATTCCACTTGATATTTTGAACCCATTACTGGCCCAAATAAGCAAATGGGACTTCGAAGGGGTCATGAAAAATCTGTATATTTCGAGTTCCACCCCGAGCATTATTCGTAATATTCATCATTTTAACTCAGAAAATTGGATAGTAATTTGTGATCTACATACTTGGATAGTTGATATGGAACATGGATTTACCCAAGGACAGGCTCATTTACTTTCAAATTCGGATGTGATCATCGTAGAAAACGAGGCTCAAGAACGCCTTGTGAATCAACTTGAAATTGGAAATAAAAACATAATTCAAGGCGCCGTAGGCTGGATAAATTCCAACGCTCAAAAAAGAGTTCGTAAAACTAAATTCAAGACAATCGGCATTCTTCCCCGAGAGGATGAAGATATCGATTTCGAAATGATCGCAAGTGTGGCAAGTGAAATATCAGAATACAACTTTGAACTTCTCGGAACAAACTGGCCAAAGGAGATTGAAAAACCACAGAATATCAAATCCTGGACTATAAGGGACTCTAAATGGTTGGTTCAGCGGATGCTCACCTGGAATTTAGCACTCGATTCCCCAATATCTTCAACAATTTGGACGCCCGCTGGCCTCTATGAGTTGATAAATAATCGAATCCCATGTATTTTACCTGCAAACGAAATCAATACTGATGTTATGCCTTATGTAATTAGGTATCATAATTCGACTCAAGTTCTAAGTGCAATTCAAGAGGCCATCATGATGGATCGTAATTATTTACCCCAAATCCAGGCAAAGGATTGGAAGTCTGTAGTTGCAGAATTAGATGAAGTGTTATCTCGAGTCCAGTCATTTGAAAAGAATCATTCAGTATTCAATTATTTGCCAATGGCGGAATTAATTACTTTAGCGGAACAGAAACCACCTAAAATTGATGAAATAAAGAATAAGGTAAAAGATGCCTTTCAATCCCAAGGAATTTCAGTTTACAGAGATTTAAATTGGTCTTTAGATTATATCTGTTTCAATAACAATTTGGCCAAATCCATTGCAAACAATTTGCTTATTGGTTCAATACGGGGAATCGGGGCTGTGGATCCATATACAGCGATTCAACTAGCAGAAAGTTTCGATTTTGAAGATGATCGCTATGCCAGAACGATGATTACTTTTTACAATGGCACAGAACAGTTTAGGAAATCTATGGCCTTATTACAGCCTATGAAGAACAGCACGTGGAAAACGAAAATGACTCGTTTTCTTGAGCCCAAGTTGTCATCGGGCATTCCAAATAAACAGAGGACAGGATTTTTTGAGATACTGCCACAAAAACAAGAATCTGTATCAAAGAGAGAGTTAAATGTAGTGTGTGTTCTTGATAAGTTCTCGTTTGATTCGCTATCCTTTGAAATGAATCTCCACTCATTACCCAAGAGCGGGTGGAAGGAATTTTTGGATAATGGGGATTTCGATTTCTTTCTTGCCGAATCAATTTGGAAGGGTCATGATGAACAGTGGATATGGGCGATGAGTTCGCCTGATTCACCTAATGGTGAGAGGTTGAAAGAGGTCCTTGATTACTGCGAAGAAATAAACCTGAAAAAGGTATTCTGGAATAAAGAAGACCCTGTAAACTACGACAGATTCATAACAACAGCAAAACGATTTGATGTCATATTTACTTCAGACAATCGCTCTATACCTCGCTATGTCGAGGATTGCGGGCATGAAAATATTCACGCAATGCCCTTTGCATGTCAGCCAATAATCCACAATCCAGTTCGTAACAAGTTACCCATCCACTCAATTTGTTTTGCTGGTTCATGGTATGTCCGAGAACACGGTGACAGAAAACGCCAAACAAAATTACTCGTGGATGCATCGAAAAAAGATGGGATTCATATCTATGATCGATTTTATGGGACTAATGATGCGAACAGATTCCCTTCATCTTACTCTAGGTTCGTTAGGGGCTCCATGCCTTATGAAGAATGCTGCATGGCATACAGAGCATACAAACTCTTTCTAAATGTAAATTCAGTTATGAACTCCGATACAATGTTCAGCAGGCGTGTTTTCGAGATTCTTGCATCTTCAACACATGTTCTTTCAACTCCATCAGAGGGAATGGAGAATATGTTACCGTTTGGAGTCACAGTAGTCGATTCCCTAAATGACGCTCAACAAGCGATTACTCGTTTGCTTGGTAATGATGAAGAAAGGAACAAGAGCGCGCACCTCGGGTATAGGCATGTAATGAACAATCATACATATTCACACAGAGTAGGAGATATGTTGGAGAAACTCGATATTCAATCTGAGATTCCACTATCTAACCCACTGGTAAGTTTAGTTACTTGTACTAATCGTCCAGACATGATTTCAAACATAATGCATAATTTTAATCACCAAACATGGAAAAATAAGGAAATTATCATAGTGATAGATTGTGAAAAACAAGATTACCTAGAAATAGAAAAAGTACTTGGAAACCAAGGAAATGTAACACTACATAAAGTACCAATTGGCCTTAGTTTAGGACATTGCTTCAATAAAGGAATGGAGCTTTCACAAGGCGATTACATCGCCAAATTTGATGATGATGACCTATATGGCCCCAATTATATCGAAGATCAATTGCTATCTTTCAAGTACACAGATGCAGACATTGTTGGGAAATTATGTACCTTCATGTATCATGAGAAATCAGAACGGACCTACCTTCGTTTCCCTAATAACAGGCATAAATACGGGGATTTGATTTTGGGGCCTACGTTCTTCTTCAAACGAAAAGTTGCTGATAACGTTAAGATGCGTGATCTATCACGGAGTGAAGATACGAACTTCCTAAGAGACTCATTAGAGGCTGGGTATAAGATTTATGCGACAGATCCGTACAATTTCGTCTACAATCGTAAAAAGGTTGAAGGATTTCATACATGGGATGCAACTGATGAGCAACTTCTGAAAAATGCAGTTGAATTAGGTTCAAAACCTCCCGAGGAATATGCATTTATTTAGGTGATTACAATGTTGATTTGTTTAATAGTGGGCGCAAGGCCTAATTTCATGAAAATCGCTCCTATTAACAGGGAGTTTAGGAGAAGAGGGATCGAAACTTTGCTTGTCCATACCGGCCAACATTATGATCAAAACATGTCAGATGTTTTCTTCGAGGATCTCAACATGAAATCACCTGATGTGCATCTGAATGTTGGTTCTGGTTCACACGCAACTCAGACTGCAAAAATTATGATGGAGTTCGAGAAGGTCTGCGATGAACATGACTTCTCTATGGTCGTCGTAGTAGGCGATGTGAATTCTACTATTGCTTGTACATTAGTGGCCAAAAAACTCGGGATTTTAGTGACTCACGTTGAAGCTGGGTTACGTTCATTTGATAGGGAAATGCCAGAAGAAATTAACAGAATTCTTACCGACAGCATCTCTGATCTTCTCCTGACCCCCTCTTTAGATGGAAATGAAAACCTTCAAAATGAAGGTGTTTCAAACACAAGAGTCGAGTTCGTAGGCAATATCATGATTGATTCGTTATATGACGCACTGGAACGCGTCCGCGAGATGGATATTAACCCTGCAAAGGCACTAAACCTTGAGCGATATTCTGTCGTTACATTACACAGGCCTTCAAACGTGGACTCGGAGGAAATGGTCGTTCAACTTGTTGAGCATCTGGTTGAGATTTCGAAAAAAATAGCCATCGTTTTCCCCATGCATCCCCGGACAAGAAACAACCTTCGAAAGTTTGGCAAATTATCGATACTTGAAAGTGAACCAAGCATATATCTTCTTGATCCCTTAGGTTACCTTGAGTTTGTATCTTTAGTTGGCAGTTCAACTTTGGTTATTACAGACTCAGGAGGATTGCAAGAAGAAACAACTTCACTGAGTATACCCTGTTTGACCTTGCGAGAGAATACAGAGCGCCCAATCACAATAACTGAGGGAACAAATAAATTGATTACAGATTTATCTATTTTACAAAGTTCTATCGATGAGGCTCTCATTAACGAATCGATTGAAAATAAGCAGAAACCCAAATATTGGGATGGAAAGACAGCAGAACGTATTGTCAATGCCATTATTGCTTGCATCGAGCGGTGATGTTTTTGTCTTGTCCGCGGGTATTACACGTTCTCGCAAATAGTGCCCCTGATGTCAACGGGTATGCAATTCGTAGTCATGACTTACTTGTGTCTCTAAAAGATGCAAACATTTGTGATCCGATTGTACTAACTTCGCCGTACTATCCTCATCGCGAGTCTATGTTTGATGATGCTCAAATAGATGGGATCGACTATCATCGTTCTACTTCTCAAAAAAAGAAACGACTTTCTTCTAAACATCACGGCTTCAATGTTCCAAAATCTAAACCATTAATTGTTCGTTCATTCAAATTTATGATGTACAAATCAAAACTCATCTTAAAGAAATTCACGCGCCCTTTGTACAGGAGTATGTCGATGTTCCGGAGATTTTTGGGTGAAAAAAAGTTGATGAAGATTTTTGAGAAAGAAATCATTGAACATGCATCTAAGCACAAGGTAACAATCATCCATGCTCATACTCCATTCCGTGTTGGACTTCCTGCTATGAGGGCAGCGAGGAAGCTTGGGTTGCCTTTCGTTTACGAAGTGAGAGGGATGTGGGAAGACTCTGCAGTGGCTCAAGGGCGTTGGAAAACACGTTCAATCCCATATCGATATTACCGAAGCCAAGAAAATAAAGTCATTCAGCAATCGGACGAGGTTATCGTGATAGGTTCAAATTTAGGTAAAGAGATTATCAGCAGAAACCTTAGAATGAAGCCCCCAACAATTGTTCCGAATGCAGTAGGGAGAGAGATGGCCTCTTATCCACTTGATTTGAAATGTGAAATGCCAGAGAATGGGATTCAACTGGAGGAAAGCCTTCAACTAAAGGATTCGACTGTTGTTGTCGGATATATTGGCAGTCTAAGGACTCTGGAAGGAGTTGACTTTACAGCAAAAGCAGTCGCACTTTGTGCGAAAAACGGCCTTGATGTTCGCTTCCTTGTTTGTAGTTCGAAGGCAAATCAAGATCATCTACGCAATTTGTGCTCAGAACTCAATATATCTGATATCTCATTCATCGAAGGGCCTTATCCTCATAATGAAATTGTGCATTTCTATGATTTAATCGATATTTTTGTTGTGAGTCGGCCCGATACAAACGTCACCCGTATTGTTCCTCCAATCAAACCCCTCGAAGCAATGATTCGCCACCGCCCGACAGTTGTTTCGAATCTCCCCGCATTATGTGAAATCGTAGAAGATAGAGTCACTGGTATGACATTTCCCGCAGAAGACATCAGCGCGCTCTCCTCGGTAATTTCTGAATTAGCATCAAATCCTTCTCTTCAAAAAGAAGTCGGGCGAGCAGCACGAGAGTATATTCTTAGTGAACGCACTTGGCCGAAGATTGTTCATAATTACGGCACAATCTATCAGCGAATTTGATAACATATGCTAACTTAGTGTACAACAGGGAGGGAAAGAATGGATACATTTACTCGACCCTCATTATTTAGGGGTCCATTCATTTCCTTTCAGTCGATTTTGAAAAATCGGACTCTTCTCTCTTTGATGGTCCGTAGAGACTTAAAGACAACTTATGGTGATTATTACCTCGGCTATGCGTGGACTCTGTTGGAACCTATTTTTTTCACATTGGTATTTTATGTGGTATTCATAATATTGCGTGGAAATCCAGATCGCTTACTGCCCCTGAATATCATGCTTGGAATTCTAATTTACAGTGCGTTTTCAAAAACGGTTTCCCAGGGTTCTACCCAATTAGTCCGCAATTCTGGCCTTATCCGTCAAGTATACTTTCCAAGAGAATTACTCCTAGCAAACGTCAGCGCGTTTCAACTAGTAAGGTTAAGTTTGAGCCTAATAATCGTACCAATCTACATGGCGTATATGGGGATACCAATCACTTCAAGCATACTTTTACTGCCAGTTGCCGTGTTTGGAATCATTTTACTAGGCCATGGTTGCTCTTTGTTTCTTTGTATAGCAGTTGTTCATGTCAGAGATACAACCATGATTATTGATATCTCGCTAAGAGCATTATTTTTCCTTTCAGGAGTTTTCTACTCAGCAGCCTATATTCCAGAAGAGTACCTTGGATATCATCTTCTGAATCCCATTGCAGCATATATTGAAATATGCCGGGCAGCTGTATTAAACGATTTAAGTTACATATCGCCTCTAATTATTGCTAGATGTATTGGTATGAGTTTGCTAATTTATGCAATTGGGAGTGGAGTATTCAACCGTTACCAGAACCGGGCGGTGATTCATTTATGAAAACGAACACTGCGATTGAACTGAAAGAAGTTTTTTTAAGTTACCCAAAAGAGCGAAATACATCTCCTTCGATAAAGAATATATTCTCATTAAAACGGCGGATACATAATGAGCATCAATCAACTTTATCCAATCTTTCATTAACTATTGAGAAAGGTGAAATTGTGGGTGTTCTTGGACATAACGGGGCTGGGAAAAGCACGTTGCTTCGTTTACTTTCCCGTATTTATTTTCCCGATAAGGGAGAAGTTCATCTAAAAGGGAGTGTCACGCTTTTGGCAGCTCTTGGAACTGGATTTCAAAAGGATTTGTCCGGCCGTGACAACATCGTTCTAAGCGGGGCTCTTCACGGAATTGAAATCGAGAAAATCAAATCGTTGATTCCTTCAATCATCTTATTTTCAGGTTTGGAAAAAGTCATTGACAAACCCCTGCGGACGTATTCCTCGGGTATGAGAGCTAGGCTTGGCTTTTCAGTGATTGCACATCTAGATGCTGATATTCTTCTCTTCGACGAAGTTTTCGCAGTTGGAGATAGTTCGTTTCGTAGCAGGTCTAAGAAAAGAATTCTTGAGATGGTTGAAGGCGACACCACAGTCGTGATCGTAACTCACAATGAGCAGTTAATTCGTGATTTGTGCACTCGAGTCATTTGTTTAGATGATGGTGAGTTGATGATTGATACAAAAGATACAGAGGAAGGAATCAGACAATACCATCGTAGTTCAAATCAAAAAGATGAGTCTTAAGATTCCACGATTCCGAGTGTTAAGCATGTCCAATTATCTTTTTGCGGTCGGTGATTGTGATGCGATTGAATCGCTTAGCCACATTTTTGATACATCAAAAAACTCTGAAGAAGTAAGAACATATGCGCTTAACCGCAACAAATCTATCCTCTGTGTGTCCAATAGTGAGATTGACAATGGTCCAGATTTCTTTTTCAAAGGGTGGTTTTCAGATCCAAAAACTGAGTCAGTTGTTGTTGGAGCTAAAGGCCTAATTACATGGGAACGTGAACATGGTAAAAGGTTAGATCAATCTCAGCATCTCATTCAGGGAAGCTATTTTCATGCATCTTGGATGGACGATGTGTGCAGTGTATCGAATGATTTGTTTTCGATGTTCCCAATAATGTATTTTTCAAACAAGGACATTGCGGTATTTTCCGACTCATTGTATATTTTATCGAAAATTAGACCCCTGCTAGGGATAAAAAATTCACACAACAAGAACGTATTACATTCCCGCGCATGGGGGCATGGTTTAGGGTGTTCCTTGGCGACGTTTGAAACTCAGGTTCGGGGAATTTCCTACTTGCCACCAGGGGGAACAATTCAGATTTCGCTTGGTGAAATAATTTCAATAACAGTCGATATTTTAGATGTGAAGCACATTTTTCTTGAAAAGCAAACAAATTACTCCTACAGACTCCATGAATATCTGAAAAATTTATTCTCCACGTTAACCTCTTTTGTAAGGTCAGGTTTTGAAATTGAACTCGCTTTGTCTGGTGGTTTAGATTCTCGAATCTTGCTTTCACTTATTCTCGCCGTCGAAAATTCAGATTCAATAAAGATAGTTACAAACAATCATCTTTCGAGGAAACTAGATTATGATATTGTAGAAAGATTATCTAAAAATTTCAAATTTGAATTCAACAAAAATCATAAGAAAGATGCTAAAGAAATCAGGCCTCAACAAACCCTTGATGATAAATTCAAGTTGTGGAAGTTGTCTTGTTTAGGGTTCTTTGATATGATGTACTTCAAAGGAGATTATCCGAAAGACGCTCAAATGGTTCGTCTCGGCGGTCATGGCGCTGAAATAGCAAAAAGGACATTTCATCAACGGAACGTTGAATCACTAGTGAGGTTCAGAAAAATCACCCGCAAAGCCATTTTATCAAAGTCAATATGGAAGAACTCGCTTGAGATTCATAAGCATAACAAAACCATGAGGAATATTAGAAGAACTCTTTTCGATGCCCTTGAATATGTCCATATTGATCCAAGCAGTAAAGATGCGATTATGTGGCATCATCTTTGTTATAAATCTCCAATTGCTAATAGTCGATATTTATCAAATTCGATGTTGGGGTTTCGTCCCTTAATTGACCATAATCTCTTGTCCTGCACTCTTGGGCATCAAGAGATTGATGGAATAAATATGTTCAAAGATCTACTTATCATGACAAACCCGACATTAGCCTTACATCCTTTTGAGAATGCAAATTATGACATGGAACAAGGATATGTGTCATCGCGGATGGAAAACCTTGGAGTTCAGTTCGACCCAACTCATCTTGAACCTTTCAAGATGTATATCCAGCCAGAGAAAATAAAGAATGGACCTCCTTTAGTTTTCTTAGATTTAGTAGAATCAATAAAAAAATCGTATTCTACACCAGTGGGAATGATACGAGATTTACTCAATGAAATCTGGGCTGTTTTAGATGACGATTTGAAAGATATTTATCAAAAAACATATGATTCAACGATGGCCAAACTTTGTGGGGAAAAACCATATTTTCCGAGTGCTGCAGTCGGCGCAGCAAAGATATTTTCATTGGGTTTAGTGGACAAAGAGATTTCAAAGTTTGGGATTTAATTTGCCACAATATTTCTTCTAACTTTCTTCAGTTTCCTCATGGGATACTTTGAAATTACCAATTAAAACTGTAACCCCACTTTCCTGCTGCGGGATTGAAAATTTCACTTCTATGCGTTGGGTCTCTTTTTGCTCAGGCATGATAAAATTAAAATTATTCCAACCGATATTGAGTGAGTGTGTTGGGGAACTGGCTCCATCTGAAGTGATTAGGGTCTTAGATGGGTGTTGATTGATGTAAATGCTGAATGAAAGTCTTCTGATTATCTTACCAGCTATTAACGATTTGAATGTTTTACTGAATGTAATTTCTGATATAGAATCCTTGTTAATTTCTCCCCTAACACAATAATGGCCGTTTATTGAGAATTGATTGACACGATTAAAACCTTGAATGTTGATATTCGATGTTTCGATTGGTAATATCTCTTCATTTAATTGTAATTCGGATTGTTTTTCATTTAATGGAATCTCGAAAGATTCAACTTCTTCTTTTTCAAAAACATCGAATTCTAAATCAAAAGAAACAGGGTTTACGCCCCAATGTTTTTCTGGTACTGATTCACTAGTTTCTAGAATGTCTTTCATTTTGTCAAAGACTATGTTTGCGTTTGCCGAATGAATTTTATTGGCAACAGGTTGAATGAAGTCTTCCTCTATTTTATTTTCCCATGCAAAAATGTCTTGGAATTGAATAAAATTTCCTTTAGCGACATCTGATCTAAAAGAATTAGGATTTATTCTAGAAATAACATGTTGAAAAGAATCTATGTGTCCATGAAATGTTAAACCGGGAAACCAATTCCCAGGCGTTTTCTTTTTCATGGATTGTAATTTCGGCTTTATTTTGTTGACGAACCACGGGCTGTTATCAAAGAAAAGGTCGGCATCGATTTCAGGCTTCTTGTTTACGGATAAATTGAATAGCACATGCTCTGCACATTTTGTGCAATTTAAGCACCATTTTTTGTTACGGTCATTCGTTGACTCACACATCAACAAATGGGGTAGCATCTCAGGATATTTACGTCTGAGGATAAGATAGGCTCCATATTCACTAATCGGGTAGTTCAAATTGAGTACATTACAGTCCAATCTCATGTTTTCCCGATAGTGGGAGGAAATGAGCATGTTGGTTTCAGGTCGTGATTTTCGAAATTGAGCGATTCTGGGGATTGAACTATTCATGTGTGTATAATAATGGCACATCTCGTAGGAGAAAAGTAAACTGTCGTAACCTTTCTTTCTGAGAATTGGAACCGTGCACGCAGTATACAATTCAGTATGCATATTGAGTCGTAATTGGATGTAGATATTGGTTCTAATTCTTTCAATTTCAATCCCCTGGCTCTCTGCAACTGACATGAAGGAATTTTCTTCTCTTCTCATTTCGAGATTAGAGTGACTACCAAAGTTTGGATTCGTTAACGAAATCAAACCAAATGGTAAATTCACATCTTGAAGAATAGAAGCAATTGACAATGAGTCCTTTCCACCACCAAACAATAGAGCGACTTTATTTCCTAACTTTAATCGTGAATTACATTTTCTCTTTGCGTAGAACTCCTCAAAATTTTCTTCGGCTTCCTCAGGCGATTTGATCTCCACATGCCCGCAGTTATGATATTTAATCCAAAAGGATTTGATACTTTTTTTTATTGGTTGAGTAATATGAAGTGTTGAGGGGCAAGACAAAGCACCAAGTTGAGAGGTCAGCATACCTATTCCAATATTGTACAAATCTTCGATCAGAAAATCTTCAGGGCCGAGACCAGGATATTCAAACCAAAACTTATTGTTTCTGAATTGACTGAAAATATGGCTAGTCTCGAAACTAAATTCCACTCTGCTGCCAACGACAACCGGTCGATGTAATCTCACTTGTAGATTCAACCCAGTGGGTTCTCCTGGAAAATCAGCGTAACCCCCTACTGTCATGTAAATCTCTCTGATACAATGGCGCTTATAACGCCTTAGCCTTTTGAATCCTCACGTTTATTAGATTTAGTTCCGAATTATTGGATCTTGGTATCTAAGATCAGAACTGGAAATAGATGAACGTACTGATTTCTGCTGGTTTGAGAATAAAAATAGCAGTTAACATAAATCCAATGATTACTGAATAAGGCACCAATTTCAATTCAGATAATTTCGTCCTTAGACAGCCATATTTTGAACCAATCAAATGAGATAGTACGAAAGCGATGAGAATTAGGAATGTTAAAAATTTGATATCCGGTAACGCATAATAGGTTGCCATTATCCCATAATCTCCAAACAAAAGGAACGATTTCAACGAAGTGAAGAGTACGCTTGTATCCTGAACTCTGAAAATCAACCAAGTCAAGAAAACGAGGTATTGCGTTGCTGCCCATGAGACAACCAGGTGAATTTTCGTAAATCGATCCCTAAATTGTATATTCCGCTTTGTTCCTGATATAAGTCGATGTGAAATCAGAATTAATCCATGAACAATTCCCCAAAGTAAGAAATTAAACGATGCTCCGTGCCAAATCCCCCCAAGAGCCATTGTAGCAAATAGTGCTAGATACATTCTACGAATTCCCTTTCGATTTCCTCCAAATGAGATGTACACGTAATCTCTCAACCAAGTAGAAAGTGTGATGTGCCATCTCCTCCAAAATTCCTGTGGAGATTTGGAAAGGTATGGATGGTTGAAATTCTCCGGCAATTTGATTCCGAATAATATCGCACTTCCTATGGCAATATCAGTATAGGCAGAAAAGTCGCAATAAATCTGGATGCCAAAACAGAGAGATCCGTACATGACAGCAATTGTATTTTCTACAGCTTTGGCAGATGAAAATATTTCATCAACATGGAGCCCTAAATTATCGGCAACGACTAATTTTTTGACCAAACCAAATACGATAAAAGCAAGACCAATCTTAAGATTAAGCACAGTAAAATTTCTCTCTTTGGTCAATTCAGAATGGAAATGTTTTGCTCGTACAATTGGCCCAGCAACAAGTTGAGGGAAGAATGAAACATAACATGAAAATTGAATAAACGTATCAAATGTTTTTTCTTGCGTTCTGTAAACATCGATTGAATAGGACATAGATTGGAACGTGTAAAATGATATTCCTACTGGAAGAAAGAGGTGTTGTAAAGGTAAATCAGGACCTTCCATCTGCAGTGAAAAGAAATTAAACCAGTCGATCAGCATGTCAAGATACTTGAAAATGAAGAGGAAACCGAGATTGACGACAATACTGACCCATAGCCACTTCTTTCGTCTTAAATCACTCAATCCTGATGTTAACATCTTCTGAACTACAACCCAGTCGGTCAGAGTTGATACCAAAAGTAACAACACATACCAACCAGAAGAGTACCAGAAGAAAATGTAACTAAAAATGAGGAGACTTACAGTCTCGCTTTTTAGAGATCGGCGCCTTAGGTTGAACGCAAATAGCAGAATAACCGGTAAGAAAATCCCATAATAGGAAGGGGTAGTGAAGTCCATTAACTCACCAACAATTGTTCTATTTCTGGGGCGACTCTCTTGCAGAATTCTTTCCTACCATCCGAGTCGAGATGGTTACGATCACCGAAGTGGTAATATTGCCATGACGTATCAAATGTATAATTTAGGAAAGAAACATCATATTGACCTAAATCTTGTAAAGTTTCATTAAATCCATCCCATTGTCCATCATCCAGATGTTTGTACACCTCTTTGTAGTGAGGTAGGGTGACGATAACCACTTGCTTTCCTGCTGCGATAAGAGTTTCAACTTCGTAGAATAATGCTTCATGATTTGCTGTTCCATTTGCCAAAGGGCGATAACTCGAACCCGATTCCAGCGATTCATTGTATTGGTCAAGTTCTTCTTTTGTCATAGAGTCAATCTTTGACGGTGCCGTAGGGGATCTCGGTGTTTGAAGATAATCATCATATTCGTCTGAATCAGGAGAAGGTATTTTATTTGGAGTTAGGCCAATATCGTATACGTTTGATACGGATGAGCGAAGATGGTTCTCAATTCCAACACGCGTGTAATCTTGAAGGTCTTCTGCTCTTTGAATTGCATTCAAATCGAGCCATTTTCTGTGCTCAGGAAGAACAATATCTATCCAATCTCCCTTATCTTGTTCTTCTTGCATCATCGTGCCGATGCGTAAACGCATCTCAACATAATGATCTGGATTTTCACGCTGCTGGTCTTTTTCAAAATCCATTTGGAACAAGAGATTTACTCCAACTTCAATCATGACGACATCAACAGTTGAGGATGCCAATCTTGGAATCATCATCATATCTGTATAGGACCGCGAAGCAGCCATCCCTAAATTGTAAAATGCGATATCATTGCTCGTATTATTTGCCATACAATTCCCGTCAAAGGCTTGTTCCATCATCGATGAACCTATCCCTACAACACTCAATTTGTCGTCATTATCGATGTGATCAATCGCTTCATAGACAAATCCGTATCGCGTCGAAGTAAGCGTTTCTTCCTTACCAATGGTATCGGTAAGTATGTACGATGAACTTGTAAAAATCAAGCATATAATGCACACAGAGACAATGAATTCACTCCATTTCTCCATAAATAAGTTTGAGCAAGACCAGTTTATATCCTGTTCTGTGTTTGAAAGGCACATCTCCCTGTTCTAGGGATGGTCTGAGAGTATGAAATCAGGCTTGACGCCCAGCCTCAAACATCTCTTTGAGCGAACTACAATCACTTGCAGATGGGTTCCAATGTTTTAGATCAGCAACTGCCACAGCATTCGCCATCATCTTTGGATTTTCCAGCTTCAAACATCTCTTTGAGTG
>Ga0206682_10002601_pt1 | contig 16195 bp, 23 predicted proteins | sample M240m12015metaG_FD_155444 | JGI IMG/M metagenome (GOLD analysis project Ga0206682, IMG submission 155444) | Ammonia-oxidizing marine archaeal communities from Monterey Bay, California, United States - M2 40m 12015 | ecosystem: Environmental > Aquatic > Marine > Intertidal zone | place: USA... | reverse complement strand
TGCCGATGCTACACCTATGGTTCTCAATGGGCAAAACAGTTATGGAAATGTAGCTCAGCAAGAAAAGCAAGGTTGGCAACGCGGTTCGATGACCATTATCACCACAAATCTAAACTGCAAATTCTTGCAGTTACCTGTAAAACAGCGTAAAGAGCTGTAACAGACAGTTTTGGTTACGGTAACAAAAAGTAACAAACTGTAAAGTTTCAAGCACCAAACTGGTAACCACTCAAAACTGGTTACCAGTTGTGCTCTAAAATCTTCGCAAATCCTTACTTACTCTTTGTTACAGCCTATTACAGGTTTGGAGAATTACGTTTTCTTTTTACCTTTCCCACGCAAAACGAGGGCATAACATGTCAGGGTCAAAACAGGACCTCTGGCACCAAATTTTGTTGTTATGCCAACAACCAAAAAGTCATTCCGGGTGTTGTTTTACATCCGCAACCAGAGAGAGAACAAAGACGGTTCTCCAATCATGATGCGCATCACCTTAAATGGTGTACAAGCGCGCCAAAGTGTCCAACGTCGTGTACCTAAAAAGCACTGGAACAACACCAGAGGTGAAGTCAAGCACAGATTTGAAGAGTCCCACTCTATTAACATGCATCTAGAGATGCTACGTTCACAAGCCTATTCCGCCTTCTCTAAACTAGAAAGAGCAGAAGAGCATTTCTCTGCCCAGTGTGTTTTGAACTTGATGCAGGGTAAAAACGACGGCAAACTCCAAACGTTCATTGAAGTCTGGGAAAGGCACAATGATGAACTAAAGCTCCTGGTAGGCAAAACCATCTCACACAATTACTGGAGGAAACATAATTGCGTTAAGAATCACCTAGTGCGATTTCTAATTCTTAAGTACAAAAGTGCAGACCTGCCTGTCTCTAAAATTACTGGAATACACATTGAGGAGTTTTACAATTACCTAATTCATTCTGTACCTCAAGCGCACAACTCTGCAGTCAAAAACATGCAATACCTCAAGAAAATTACCAAGTTGAGCATGCAACGTGATTGGCTCACAAAAGACCCTTTTACCAACTTCCCTCTCACCTTTAAGAGCGTTGAGCGGCCATTCCTAACTAAAGAGGAATTAGATGTACTACAAACTACTACTATGCCCCTACCAAGACTTGATCTGATCAGAGACCTGTTTGTGTTCTCTTGCTATACAGGACTGGCTTACATAGATGTAAAAAACCTAAAAAAGGAAGAGATTCTCCAAACCCCAGACGGTATCTGGTGGATAAAGACTTTGCGCGAGAAAACAAAGGTTCGCTCACAAATCCCCCTACTTCAAACCCCTATTGATATAATTCAAAAACACCTCAATCTGAATGAGGTGGGCTCCGGTGAGACTCTCTTCAGCCTGTTAAGCAACCAAAGGACCAATAGTTACTTAAAAGAGATTGCCATGCTTTGCAGGATTAATAAAAATCTCACCTTTCACGTAGCCAGGCACACCTTTGCTACTACCGTAACTCTACAAAACGGCGTACCCATTGAATCTGTAAGCAAGATGTTAGGGCACACTAACATTAAGACTACACAGCACTATGCCAAAGTACTTGATTCCAAGATTAGCCAGGACATGGTTGCAATGAGTAAAAGCATGAATTTACCTATGGGGACAATCTAATGAGTATGATCTCATTTTGATTAAAATGAATCAAAACAAATTCAAAATGATATTAAATATTGCATTAGTTGATTTTGGAGTTATGTTGATTTTAGAACATGTAATCAGAAGTTTGAGCGAATACACAAGTATTCTTGAAAATAGCTTAAGGCGCACCAACAGGGTCGTACTATTTAGGGGACAGAACATGGACTGGCCCTTAATTCCACAAATTGGTAGAGTTTCACTTCATAAAGCAAGGGCAAGAGAAGAGGAGTACATGCTTCGTGACTTTTTTACTTATGCCCGAAGTCACCTACGTAAAGAAGATCTTACCAAATTAGAGAAACTCTCCATAGCTCAACACTATGGAGTTCCAACTCGCTTATTGGACTGGACTGAAGACCCTCTAACCGCATTGTATTTCGCTACCAATGACGGACCTAAATCAATAGCTTCAGGTGTTGTTTGGACATTTTCATTTGAAATCAATCACCCAATAATCTTAAATCCTTCTAGGAATTTTGACCCTTTCCAGGATAATCAATTCTGGGCATACAGACCTGATCATCTTATTACCCGGCAATATTCTCAATCAGCTTGGTTTACAATTCATCCATTAACTCAACGCAAGGGCAAATATTTAGATTTTGAAGAAATTGACGATGCAAGTATTAGAGTGGATAAGTTCATAATACCTCCATCTGGAAAGGGGTTCATTGCTGGGGTACTACGAGATTTTGGAATTAACAAGTACTCAATTTTTGGTGACTTAGACTCGTTAGGACAGAGTGTTTTCGCAAGGAGGTCTAGGTACATGTAAACTCATTCAGAGCAGAAAAATTCAATATCGAAACCCTATTTGAACGATAATCACCAATAACAAGAATGACTTTTATTAACAATTCATGCAAGCCCTAATAATTCAAACACAAGCAACTAACCCTCAGACAGATACAAGGGACAGGTAGTTTTCCACAATTCAAGAAAATTGGTTTTTCAAATGATCTCAAGTGATAATTTTCTAATTCACTTAAATCAAATAATTATGTCTGAAAACAATCACTTAATTACTCTTTCCGAAGCGAAAGAACTAACTCACAAATTTCAACAGGACCCTCGATTTCAGGGGATGACGGTGGCAAGCAAAATCTCAGCCAACGCATACAGCGAACTATTAAATCAGCCTGGCTGTGCAGGAATCAGGACTTACTTCGCTATAAAAGAAGACGCAATAACAATTGTTGTTATTGGTGTAGATTCTAATGGCGTAGATCAGATAGATGGCATTATCTTAGACCAAGCAGAAGGATGTCCATCAACATGTGACACCGGTTCTAAACTTATGCTATAATGACCTTTAATGAGTTTTACTCTATTGTTGACTTTCTATTACTCTTAGGTATTATCCTTAGACTAATATGGGTGTCAATATTTGAATCAGCAAGAACTCCGTCTCATACGGAGTTCTTGTTTTTTGTAGTAATAATCACCCTACACAAAGTAGGGTATTATGTTTACGGGATGACTGAGCTTATATATATGTTTATACATAGCTATGCCCCATTATTTATTCTTGCTAATCGCTTTGACTTTTTAAATAAAGGCGTTATATCTAAAATAGTAGTCCCAAGTATTTTAGGGTTGTTCCTCCATATGAACCCGAACCTTTACATTACATCAACACTATATTTGTTAGCAATCCTTCATATGCTATATGAAGGATACAAGCGAATTGATCTGTCCAGGAGAGAGCGAGAAAAAATTATTCCATACATAGCAGTTGCCATATACTTAGCCAACACACAATTAGTATTCATGCTCAAGCTTACTGGGCTTAATTGGTATGAATCAAACTATATTATACACCATAGAAATATCCTCTATATAGTTTTTCTATCAACTAACATCATTCTCCATGTCAGGTTCCGCAGACTCTTTATTGATTAGCCTTGCAGGAATTTTCGTTCCATCAATAGCTATCTCTTTTTTCATCTACGCTTATAGCTGGAAGATTTTGAAGAGGTATAGAAAAGCCCTTACAAGACTATACAAAGTAAGCTTTGGAGGCATTGACACTGAAAGAATTAGAATTGCTAATCTTTTACATGACCATGCAGGGTCACAAAGATTGGCAATCGACGAGACGATTGAAACGCTTAAATCTGGTGCTACTGATGATCAACTTAGATCAATCAACGCATTAGAATCAAAACTTCAGGTATTCCTATATGAAACAGGGACACTAGTGGAGCATTTATACCCTAAGGAATTGCTTAGAAACAACTGGGAAAAGAGCTTCAAGCAATTAGCTGAACAATTAACCACTGGAACATTTGATGTGAATTATGAAAATAACGCCATTGCATTTCCACCTAAGACACTCCTTCATCATGCTTACTGGGCAGTTAAAGAGAAAATCACAAACGCTGCAAGGCATGCAGGTGCTAAAACCATACAACTTTCAAGCTATCAAGACGGTGATACATTTTTAATTGTTATAGTTTACAAGGCCACACCAAACGCCAAAAGGTGGATCAAAAAGAATGAAAAGAGTGATCTAGGTCGTGGTACCTTTATTATTAAACATCGTCTAGATTTAATTGGGGCAGAAAACAAGCCAACTATATCGGATGGTTATATTATTGACTTAATAAAGATTCGTTATGAACATTCTAATTCTTGAAGACCATGACTCTATTAGATTCTCAATTACTCAACATCTAAAAGAAGTTGTGCCAGATGCAGAGGTTTATGAATTTGACAATCCATCTAAGGCAGATGAGAAATCAACCGAAATACATTTTGATTTTGCCATTTGTGATTTGGAATTCAATGTTGGAAGTAATCTTCTTATACCAGAACGATGCGAAGAAGAGGGCATCCCTTTTATGGTGTATTCGGCCCATGCAAACAAAATTCTATTGAATCGAATCAATGAACTAGGAGCCACGTGCTACGTTTCAAAGTCTTCAAGTCGTTCTGAAATGAAAAAAGGGATTGACTCCTTGTTGACAAAAAGAAAATACTACTGTCCACACATTACAAGCATATCCAAGAACAAGGAGAGTCACGTAGAAACAGAGCCATTAGATTTGTCAAAGCCTCAAAGGGTGATCTTAGACCTATTAGACTCTGGCTTATCTAGACCTCAAATAGCAGAAAAGCTTTTTAAAAGTATCACAACAATTAATAATCACTTAGCCATCGCAAGGGATAAAAATGAGTGTAGAAGCACTGATGAGTTATTGCGAAGACACAGGTTTTGGGAGCAGATTGATTGAATTTAATCACCGATAGAAAGAGTCATATTAATAGAATTGCTAGAATAGTCCTAGCAATGAAATATAAAAACAATAGAACCCCAAATGACCGCCAATGTGACTGCGAAACATGGATAGTTCATTGGAAAAAGAGTAACAATAGCAGAACAACTCCTGTCTGTTCAGTCTACCATTGTGATAATAAGTCAACAAGAGCAGGCCGAATAGTTAAATGCAGTGGAACAGACAGAACTATCTACATCACTCCACAGTGCGGAGAACATAACTCTAGATACTTTACTGAAAGCTATTCTATTAAAAAGGACAAAGAAGAATTGTTAGTTCGACTAGACGATAAAACAAGTTGTATCAGTAAGAAGAACAAAGACTCATAAGACTCTAGCAATATTTGATCTTGGCCCAAACCTACCACTTGCATTTATCTCTTCAGGACTTACTTCTACAATAATATCTACCTCATGTGCATAGTGATTTCCACCACGGAAACGCCCATCCTTAGTTGTATGAAAGATGTAGATAAACCCAACTCTAGGATGTTGCTCTTGAAGCTTGATTAAGTCCTCTATCTCAAGCCCTCCTCTTGATGTTGAGTCAATGAACACGAAGTCCAAACCATAAAGCTTCTTAGGCATATCAGCTGCGAATGAGAGCTGACTGGAAGTTGCGCCAACACGCTGAATCTTGTCCTTAAGGGTATAGCCGAACCCTTCTTCTATGGCTACATAAAGTGTTTTGCCATGGTTTTCTGCCAAGTGCTGCGCAAACTCCAGCATTAAGGTGGATTTTCCACTCTTCGGTTGCCCGAATACCATCATGGAGAACCCAACGGAAGGGTCACCAATGAGCTCTTTCCATTTTCCATTAAGACCAATAGTCTCAAAGTCCATAGAGAGTAGCTGCTGAGAGCTCATTACTTCAGGGAGTTTCCCTAAGTACTGGAGGTTGTAGGTCAATTCCGGGTCTTCGTACTCTATGTCTTCAATGTAATGCTCTAGCACCTCTATCATCTGCATAATTCTAGGGTGGTAAGGATTGTCCGTTTTGATTTTCTTCTCTCCAATCAGATGAATGGCTTGCTTGTGGAGCTTGATTACCTTGTTGTCAATATCAGACTTACCCTGGAGGGGAATGAACCGTTTTAAGAGTTTAACGGCCTCTTTTACAGACTGAGAATTTATTATCTCTTTGTAGTGCGCCTTGAGCTTGGGATCTAGCTCTACAATAAACGACTGGATTTGATCGTCAACTACGATTTTCCATAGCTGATCATGAATCTTTTGAATCTCTTCAGCATAAGGTGAGTTCTTACGAATTCTGCGTTCTACCATGGCATTCTGAAGAGAAAACAGCAGTCTTTTGATGCTCTCCTTTGACCTGTTCTTACCGTCCAACCACAAGAACCTGCGGATGAAACGGATTTCCTCAGAAATCAATGATACTTCACCTGTAATGGGCTTCAATGTAGCGCTGCGTTTCTTTCTCTTCTTAATGGTCTTAGTAGGCTTCTTACTAGCAATGGCCTCGTTAAGCTCGCAGAGGTAATGGTCCATTACAGCCTTTACTGTTTTGTTACCCTTGTAAGCCGACTGAGCATCCTTAAAAGCGTTTAATGCCAAATCATGCCCTTTTGACAAAGCCTTTGGCAACTGATCAAAATTGACCTGGCAAGATTGTTCTATGTAGTTTTTGGGGGTAAGAATCATAACTCAGTGGCAAGGTTTAACGCTGCGTATTCCAATTTGTCTCCAGGCTGTGAAGGGCCAGAAAGACCTCTCTTCTCTTTGCCCCCAGGTAAGCCATTTAGACTCTTTTCTCCATGGTCTGCAAAGCTGTAGTAGCCATCCTTTGTTGCAATGACATGATCCAGTACTGAGATGCCAAAGATTTGAGCAGCCTGTTTGAGTTGTTTGGTCATTCTGCGGTCTGCCTCACTAGGTCTCTTCTGCCCAGATGGGTGATTATGAGATACAATCATGGCCTTGGAAAGTGTCTTGATAGCTACAGCTAGAATCACTTCAATATCCACGTTGGTGGAGTTAATGGTCCCCTTAGTGTGACGGTAGTATCCAGTAATGGTATTGCTGTGGTCCATGAATAGCACGATGAAGTGCTCTTGAATCTCAAGATCCTTGAACATTACATCTCGAATGAATTTGTAAGCATCAGCTGAAGAACGCACCTGCTTGAAGTGAAGTTTCTCCTCTTTAAACGTGATATCCACCTCACGAATCTTAAAGTCCTTCTCAAGCTTCTTGAGCTTTTTGTCTAGCTGTTCAAGCTTCTTTGAGTCTTCCATGACCATTAGGCCGTAGTGCTTTGTAGTGCTGTAGTTTTTCATTGCATTATCTGAATGTATTGTGAGTAGTTAATGGTGACATCAGGGTTCTGCAGGGCCACACGCTGCTCCAGCTGTCGTGGAGAAAAGATCCAGAGCCAGGGTTTCTTGCGTTTGCCTCTGTATACTGTTTGTATTAGGGTGTCCTGATAGGTAATGTTCAAATGCTGGGTATCGTTAACGGCAAAGCCCTCTATCCTGTAAAACTCATCAGCATACTTGAACTGTTTCACAGCCACTGTGTCAAAGACTGTAGAGTCTCGTAGCACCGTCTGCACACTAGTGTGACTAGAAAATGAAGAGGTGCTAACAGATTCTACTCTTGAGGGCTTCACCTGTAATGCTTTTATCTCTTTATAAAGTTCAGGGACAAGGGCTTCTAGTTCCTTTTTCTTGAGTTCAAGGACTTGGTTTTGACCCACAATACGACCATTGATATCCAGAACATTTGAGTATTTGGTATTGAGCTCTTCATTGGCCACAATGATACGCTTGTAGCCTGCTAGTGATTTGCTAGCCTTAGAAAAGGTTAACATCACAAGGGAAAAAAGCAGCACATTGAGCAAGAGAGAATATGTCAATACATTAAACTTCATTATTCAGTAGTGGACGGTCTTTTAGTCTCTCCCCAGATGTATGAGGTGAGCGTTGTCATTACACCGGTTACGGCCATGGTAGCTACGCTATTCATTTCTTTGAACACAGCTGTGATTGCTGTAATCATTAGGAATGATAGAACTACTAGGGTTAGCTTGAATCGGGTCTTAGTTGTCATATTGCCATCCAACCTCGGTCATACACTTCAACGAGCATCTGACCATTGATAAATTGTATCCGCGTGTTTCCATGCTGGTTCAACACGGTTGGGTCACTCACCCAGTACATATAGCCTTCAGCCAACACAATGGATTGATCTCTACCCGTGAAGGCCTGAGCAGAAGAAAAGGTCTTCTGCCCTGTCACTTCTTGGGAGGATGTGGTGTCCAGAACACCGTCTACTTGCTTAGCTGTGAGCTTGGCCATGGGTTATCTCCAATTATAGGTTACCGCGATATAGTCTTCTGCTTCAGTGGCATAAGGCACTGTGAAGGCTACTTCAGGTGAACCAGCTTTGTAAGTGATACTACGCACCTGCAAGCCGTTGAAAAACACCTGTGGTGCAAAACCTTGTGTTACTGCATTGGCCAGGGTTACACCCACTGCAACGTTTGCTCCAGCAGTGAGGCCAGTAAAGGTTTCAGTGGTCTGCGAAAAGGCATCTTCTTTGCCGTTGGCTGTGCTTTGAGCCGTTGCTGCTGCACTCGCTGCTGAGTCCGCAGTGGTTTGAGCCGCTGAGGCTGCTGTAGAAGCTGAGTTAGCCGTTGACTGCGCTGCTGCTGCATCGGTTACCGCGCCATCCGCTGTAGACTGAGCTGTATTAGCCTTTGTGGTAGCTGTGTTTGCTGTGCTTTGGGCAGCTGAAGCTGCTGTTGAGGCACTATTAGCAGTTGAAAGAGCTGAACTGGCAGTTGTCGTAGTAGTTGCCAGGTCGCTTTCTACAGCGTCTAGATTAACTGCTTGGCTTACGCTGATATGCGCCACTTTGCTCTTTTCAGCATCAGTAAAAGCGTTAGTATTGCCGTTGCCTTCATAAGCCGCTTTAACAGCACTGGCAGAAATGGCGTTGGTAAAGAGGTCTTCGTCGGCAATCTTCTCAAAAGTTGATGTTGAGCCATTGCCGTTGGTAATGGCAGTTACCATGTACAATGCCCACTTGCTGTCACCGTCATTGGAGACGAATACGCGGTCAGCAACTTTCAGTCCTGTCAAAGCACCGCGTGCAGTAATTGTGGCTACACTGTGGGCATTTTCAGCACCAGCTACCATTGCATCTACCTCTGAGCGAGAGTACACGCTTAGGTTTGTTCTAGCGCTTCCAGCGTTTACATCTGAAAGGTTGTTGGATTTCTTTACTACCGCGCTGTCTGCTGCTTTAGCTGCGAGGTCTGACACAAGTCCTGAGACCTGCTTTTGTTGGATGAGATTACTCATGATTTTTTAGGTTTTATGAGTTAATGAAAGGGGTTATGGGGTATTTGATATGTACTTCATCTGATTGCTCAAGCGCAAATGCTTGATGCCAGACGAGCTCTTTGTCTTCAAAGTGGTAATGCACCCCATGGGTGTAGTCCACATTATTCACTGTAAAGAATGCAGATTCTGAATCTAGGATAGCTAAAGGCAACTGGAATCTATCTTGACCGCTGGCCTGAACAGTCAATGGTGTAATCACCCAGTCCACCTCGGTGGCCACGGAGCCGACTGACTGAGCTGTTGAAATGCGATAAGTGTCGTCTCCTATGATAATTTCATCATTGATTTTGTCACCTAATAGCCCTAATAAGTCTTGAATTCCTAAGGTCTTCTGCTCTCCTCTAAGTGTTTGTATTTGAAAGTTCACTTTACTTCTGTTTTCATGTTAATGCTATTGCTAATGTCCCAGCCGTAATGGCGCCAATTATTCCTACAAACACAGGGCTCACCCCATTTGGAATTATCTGCCGGATACCAGCTTTTTTTATCAGTGGGATAATGCTGCCGGCTGCTGAGATGATTCCTTTTCTATAGCCTTCACGGTTATCACCATTGTTCTCACTGATGTAAGGGGAATAGGCAATCGCTTGTGCGTATTGAGTAGTATCACTGCTCACAGCAGATGCAGCCTTGTACTTACTAGTGATAAGCCTGGCAAAATCATAGAAGGAATCCTGTTCAGTTTGGTACACGCGGAACTTGAGCTTGTATTGATTCTTGCTCACAGAGTACGAGCCGTCCCAGTAGGCATTGGGTGAACCCGCTGCGGTAATTCCAAAGAAGTTCTTGCGTACTCGTGCTCCATAGCTAGAAGCCCAACCACTCTCAATGGCAGCTTGGGCAAGGATTACCTCAGGGTTAAGTCCAAAGGCATCACCTGCCTTTTTAGCCAGTGGATAATACGTCTCTACAAATGCTTCTTTAGTCATCTTACTGCTGTGTTAAAGATTCTGTACTTATCCAGCGATCTTGGCCACTGATAGTGCGGATCAGGGTGTATTCATTCAGCCCTCCAGTGAGTGCCATTACAGGATAACCAACAAGGAAATTAGCAGGGATGATTTCAGTGGGTTTGAAGTCTTCATCATATACCTGCACTGCCTCATTTGTCACCATTCTATGTCCTGAAAGTCCCATCCAATCAAGCATGGATAATGGCAACATGGTCATCAATGAAGTGCTATTCTGGGGATATTTCTGTAGTAGTGCGTTCTTACTTGCGAACTGCTCTGTGTACTTTGAAGAAGCGCTTACCCATAGGACTTTGCTGATGCCGTCCTTTTTATAGGCAACTTCAATGAAGCGCACACCATTTTTCGCATCGTAGTGCTGCTTTCCTGTAGCGTAGCCAATGAACTCACCTGGCTGCGCAGTTTTGTGAATATTCTTGTTCTCACCAAATTCATAGAAACGTCCATGGTAGGAGGCATCCGGAGAGGTACGCACATAAACTGCCTGGATGGCCACAATGAGCTTTTGAGGTGCTGCATAAGCACCATCAGTGACCGTCATTCCTGAAGAGTTGCGGTCATTCACTCTAGTAGATGAAACCGCCTGTAAAAATGCATTGAAGTCGTCTGTACCGAGTTCAGACTGTAGGTTCTTGATCAGTTCATCACTGTAGAGGTTTCGGTAGGCCAGTGCTACGGCATCTAGATCTGTGATTTGCTGAGCTACTTGCCAGATTACGTCCTCTTTTGTGCCGTCACCCCACATGAGCCATGAGGCTCCAGAAGGGTTCATAGCACTGCGTAGACTCATTGCCTGGCGAACTTCAGGGCTTTTGTCAGCCAGCAATGAAGTCTTACGCTCTCTAAGCTTTCTAAAGATGCGTTTCCCCACGAAATAGCCCAACGTGAGCGAGCCGATTACGACTACACCACGAAGGACTTTTCGCTGAACATCAGGGGCTACGGATGGAAGGGAAATATTAGGTTGCATCATAAGAGTGCTTTGATTTTCATTCTGACTACTGGGCTCTGGAGCTTTTGAGCAATCCTCAGCAGTTCTTTTCCAGAAAAGTGTGGAGCTATCATTTCCATGGCCTTGGCCTTTTCGGTGGCCTCTATAGCAGTCTTTGCCGCGGTGTCAATGTGCTGTTTCATTGGAAAATGCGTTTTGATAGATTGCTGGAATCAAATCAGGATTATTCTGGAACTCTAGCACTAGCATGTAGAAGGCTGAAAGTTTTTCATCATCCAATGCGGTAATGAGTGCCTTGGCAGATTCTAGGACTGTGGTTTGATCGTCTTTATCCGTTGGCTCACCAGCTAGTCCAGAGAGCGCTGGTCCTAAAGAGGTCTTTTCAAGTGCCTTGGCTATTCCAGGCAACACGTCACCCGCTAACTTTGAATAGTACTCTAGATTGCTTTTAGCTTCTACTTGAGCCTCCAGTTCTTCAACTTTCTCCTGTAGATCTTCATTTCTCGCTCGAAGTTCATCGTGCTTGACGCGTAATTCTTCTAGTTCATCCTTTTGCCTGAGCTCTTGGACCTTTTCATGAATTAAAGCCCCAAGGCCGTCGGGCAGCTTGTCCACCTTTCCTAGGGTTTGATATAATGGGCGGTATTGCTCAGGGATATGCTCAAACTTACCTAGATTTTGAACCTTGAAAAGGGGCTGCTTCTCAGGTGAATCAGACTCTTTAGGAGTCTCATACAGATCATACTCTGTTTCCAAAAGACTGTTAAGCATGGCGTCAACAAAGTCGACCAACACCTTGTCACTATCAGGGTTTTGAGTGTAATGCCTTCTGAGTTTAGTAGTCACATCCTCAGGTGCAGATTGCCACACTGCCAAAGGCTCATCACCTTTCATTAGCTGGAACGAAATGGAGTAGACCTTGTCCCCTTTTCTCTCAAGGGTACGGATGCGCCCTCGAATACTACTACTTACTGTATACCCCCGTTGATTCATATTAGATTGGTTTTGGAATGATTCGGATAAAGTCGAGACGGTCAAGGGCAGCACCTTCAGGCAATTTCACGAGCATCTGACCTGTAAACTCCTGAAGTGTCGCTGGGGCAGTTGCACCTACCTTCAAAGCGTGTGTTTCACTGATAATCTCGAGACCACTAGGCAGGTTGCTACTCACCAGGAAGTGCCACCCTCGATTAGCTGGGGTGATTTGCTCATGATCCAACAGTAGCATGGTAAAGAAGTCCATGTGATAGTCCTTCACACCCCGTGAGGAGAGTAGCATATCAATGGTCTGTATGGGGTCTGATGTTATCACTCGGTGATTAGGTTAAATGATACTCGTACTTGGTAGGGGGTGAACGGCTCTTGCTGCCTCCCTAGATCACGGTAAAACCCTGTAACAGGACTACCGCTAATGAGAGCAATAGAAAGCGGAAGAAGACCGATCCTAGTAGTTGAAACCTGACGCGCCTCAGCACTCTCGTAAGGCACTAATTGGTGGACGGGATGAGCATCGCTGCCATTAAAGCTGATAGAAAACTCCCCGAAATCAATCACTGATTCCACCCCAGGAAATAGTCCCGTGACTATGGCCTGAAGGCCGAAACACTCCTTGGCTTCACTAGGAAGTACTAGGTCTATTGGAACAACTGCCCCTGCCTCCTTTACTTCCAATACTTGGGTTATTCTTCTTACACTCTCCATTATGCTATTGCTCGCTATCTAGGTGTAGGATGATTCTGGCTTCATAGGGATATCCTTCAGCGGTGTTGCCCGCATCGGTAAATCTGCCTTCAAAGGCTGCCCCTCCAGCTTCAATGTGCTCTGGGAGCACGAAGAATTTGTCATTTGGCGACACCTCACGACCACAGGTAATCAGGCGCACATCGTGATCGTCGTCAAAGACCTCCTGGCCTCCAACTTTGAGCCCTAGTGCTGCACCTATTTCCTTAATAGGTTCTGGCATCGCTACAAAGATTCCTGCCAAACGATTAAAACTTCTGTCGGTCTCACCCGTAAAGCGTACCGAAGCGCCTGGCTCCGGTACGTTTACACGAATGAGTTGGTACTTATGACTTTTCATAAGGAGTTAGCTTATGCTTTAGTCACTACGCTACCACGAAGGATAGCCTTAATGAATGTACCCGCAGGTGCATCTGCTCCCCACTCAAGGTTGAGCTCAATGGCTTTCTGCTCGTCAATCATCTTTGGGTTGTCCAAAGTGTAGTGACCTACAGCCACATCTTGACCAGCAGTGTTGAACAATTCCAACGACGCACCGTCAATGATGGTTGTGTTGTTGGCCGTTAGCTCAAACTGACCGTTACGGATGAAGTCAGGAAGAACCGTGTAGTTCACATCGTGAGCAGTCTCACCTTCGCCAGCAACACCGGCTAGCAACGTGATACCGTCTAAAAGGAAGTAACTGCCTTTCTCCAACTTTCCAGAAGAAAGGTTAGAGATGCCTACCACTTTGTTGTCGTCATCACGAAGCATCTTCTGGCTTCTTGAACCTGCAACAGACTTCACTACATAAAAGGCAGCATCTGCTGCTTGCAATTCACCTTTAGCAAGGCGAGCACGCGTCTCATCAGGAAGTTGATTTACGCGACGTTCGAACTGTGCGCGAGAGCCACGTGAAGGTGCTGCGCTACGAGATTGTGTCATAGGACGGAGGATTTGGGGTTTCATTTGATAAATGGTTAATGGGGTTAAATGATTTCGAATTCTTCCTCCACAATGGCTTCTGGCTCCATGATGTCCATTGGCAAGTCACCGTCTGGATCTGTGAATTCTGGAAGTGCTGGAAGTGCAGTCATTGGCTCGTAGACATTCAAGTCACTACCGCTTAATGCAGGTGCACCAGCAAGGAGGTTTTTCTTAGTGGCAATCTGTACGGCACTAACAACACCAGAGGCACCTACACCAGAGGCCAGGAGCTTCATGTCAGTGTTCTTGAGTTTTGTAGCGCCAATAATTCCTGCGCCCAATTGGACAGCGGGTTTTACAAATCGCTTGGCGTTAATTCCTGGAATTCCAGAATCAACCTTCAGTGCTCGGTCAATGGCCGAACCGCCCATAGATCCAATCACGAATCCAGTGGCGACCACCGCAAGGTTTTTAACCTCGCCCATGATGGCTTTTGAGTTTGTTGCTTTTGGCATGATAAAAGGGGTTTTTGTTTGGGGTTATGAAAGGGTCACTTTTTTGATCTTTGGTTTCTTAGGTCTGCCTAGGTTAGCTTTCTTCTCACATGAAGAACCGTTTAGGCAATCGCCTCCTGAAAGGGTCTTTTTGGCAGGCTTCTTTCGAAGCAGGAAGTAGCCTCCTACGAGTACAACACCAGCTCCTGCTACAATGAGTGTAGAGTTGTTCTTCAAAAAGTTTCTTCCAGCACTTGGGGCTGGGCCCACAGGTGCTACAGTTGTAGGGTAGGCTGAACTAGGAGCTCCTGCACGCATCTCTGCTTCAATGCCAGCTTTGGAGGTATCCGCGTTCTTGGGAATCAATCCAGCATCCTTAAGGATCTTGATGACCGCCACGATCACTGGAGTAGCTGCCGTAATAGCTGCTGCTGTGGTTACAGGTTCAGCACCAAGCTGACCTTTAAGACCTTCATCATTGCCCTTGAGGATGATGTTGCGCAGGGTCGATTCTTTACCAAATAGTTTCTTGGTCCAGAGCTTACCTACCTTGAAAAGTGCATCCTGGATACGTCTGTGTGTGTCTGGATCAATTCCTGCACGCTGAGCTTGGGAAGTTGAAGCATAGCCCCACATCAGATGCTTACGCATTCCTCGTAGGTTTATCTTCAAGGCTAACATCAATCCAGTTCTGGCCAAAGTTGAGATGGGGTTGTACTTCACTACTGTCTTGAGGGCTTTCTTAGCGCCACGGCCTACCTTCTGTAAGTTTTTGAAAAACTTGCCCTCACGGTTGAATCTTCCAAGGCCTTCACTCGCCTCTAGATCGGCTAAGAAGTCCAATGCTTCTTGTCGCCTTGGTGTATGCCAATGCTTGATAGCATAGTCCAGGGCAGCAATAAACTCATCGGAATAGCCATCAGGAATGGCCAATAGCGCAGCCTTAGTTTCTAAGAGATAGTTATAGACAGCATCGTCTTGAGGGTTATTGGTTACGGGCTGTAAGTCGCCAATTTGGCTGCCGTGCCATATTTCGCTGAGACCGGGTCTCTCGCTGACGCCGGGCGTCCCTGAGAGTACGGCCACATCAATTCCATTAAGGTTCATAGGGATATCTCGTTTAGTTGAAAAGGGTTTCTCGTAGTTGAAGTTGGACAGCACTGGATCTATCTTGATTATGCCCCCTCCATATGGGACTACCACATAGACATGTTGGAAGTAGTCACTACCGTCATACTTGGTGATGCGGAAGCTGTGAGGTATTTCCAGGTTGGTCAGAATCGAAGAGCAGAAAATGGCGAAGCAGTCGCAGTCAATGCCACTCTTACGGTCTGCCCAGCTTCTAGCTGGTCTGCGCAGTTGTTCCAAACCTTCCTGGTCTAGCTTATACTGAATATGGTGGTACAAGAAGTTCCAGATGTTCTCACTGGTTCGCTTCGCACTCGGACTCTTGAGTTCTTTGGCAATAGCCTCCGTATCTGAGAGGTATTTCCAAACCACCTTTTTCATGAGTTCCACCGTGTCGGTGACTTCACCGTCTTGGATGATGATTCTATCATCCTGCTCTGGAGCACTGAAGTATTTTTCATATTCAGCACCTGAGCGGATGTTTCTGTACCCAGAGGTGATGGAGCCGATATGTAAATGATTTAGGCTCATACTATGCGTTCTGGATTGGATTCGTAAAGCACACCGTTCACGTATGTTGTGTACTTGTATTCTAGTGGAATGGCTAGGTTTTCAAGGGTACGCTGTCCATCTGGAAGCTCATGGAATTTGGTGAGCATACCGCCTGCATAGCGTACTAAGGATGTCCAAGGAA
>Ga0206682_10002598_pt1 | contig 16220 bp, 4 predicted proteins | sample M240m12015metaG_FD_155444 | JGI IMG/M metagenome (GOLD analysis project Ga0206682, IMG submission 155444) | Ammonia-oxidizing marine archaeal communities from Monterey Bay, California, United States - M2 40m 12015 | ecosystem: Environmental > Aquatic > Marine > Intertidal zone | place: USA... | reverse complement strand
AGGTGACAGAAGCAGAGAAAAGTCCAGCACAGCTGCAGGGCGATTGGGTATCTGGTAATTATAAAGTGCGCAAAAACCAAAAAAGTGATTTTGGAATGGGCAAGTGTGTCAATAAAGAAGGCGACGAGGGAGCTCACTGCACACTTGCTTTAACAAAAGACGAATGCTACGCTCAATTGTCTGAGGTTCAGGCCTGCGCTGAACATTACAATGGTGTTTGTGAAGTTTTCTGCACCGCAGAGGGGGCAGGTTGTTGCGAGGGAGAAGAAGTTTTGGCAGGTGACGCGTCTTTCTTTGCGCCTTATATCCGCAAGATTGATTTGGCGAGATATTTTGCTGGCGAAACGGGACGGTCATCATTTCTTTATTCTCCTGAATACGAATGCTTGGAAAACGTGCGTTCATACCACTGGGTCTCCTCTGAAATATGTGATACCAGATCTGCTCCAATTGGGCGTGAGATCAATTCAAAATATCCAACTTCGAACTCTCCGCCGGGTATGCAAGATCGTGATTTCTCCGAGGCGTTTGAACTAGACCCCTTACACGAATTTTCAAGGCTTGATAAAACAGAAGAGTGCTCCCTCAGGTGTTCAACTGAAGGTTATGTGGGATTTAGCATAATTACAAAGGCTAGCGAGCAGCGGTGCCTTTGCAACCCGTATTGTTTTAGTAGGTCTGCAGCAAGTCCAGCAACTTGGTCTGACGGAACAAACACGATTAATTACGAAGTCAATTCGTATATCATTCTGGATACGTCCGTAGAGGCAGTTGCGGATGTTGAAATGTCTTGCGAGACGGACTATACAGTGGTAGACGCAGGACTTTCTGAATTCAACGATTTTGTCTTTAATTTGGAACTTATTCCCGAAAATAGTAATTATGCGCACGTTCCGTCGCTGTTCAATGCTCCCGACGGGTACTATAAGATATTCAACCACGACGTTCCGACTTTGCTGACGAAAAAATGTGTTTCGCGCCAAACATTTGATACTGGTCACATAAAAACCCGTTTTCTCAAATTCAGTGTTGATACAACGTTTTTACCGCATGCAATTGAGGTTCGCCCAAGAGTTACAACAACAAATGTTGTTCAAAGTGAGACAAAAACCGGATGCATAATTGAAGACAATGCGGTCACTTTTTATGATTTTATGCCAACAAATGTATCAAGTGTAGTCGTTGATTGTAAATATACTTTACTTGCAGCTGGTGAACGATGTACAAACGGGATTTATCACCCGCTTGGAACAAACCCGGCAACTTGCTCAGCAGAGTGTGGATCAGCATTTCATGTAAAGGCTAGTCAATGTTTTTGCGACCCATATAACTGTGCAGATAGAACCATTGACGCAGCAGCAAATTCTTATGCATGGGGAGGCGACGATTGTGACTTTGAACTTTTTGAAGACAATGCGTACTGCGCAGATTATGTTAATGTAGCCGGATCACTTGATCTGGTTAGTTGTGCTGCTCATTGTAAATCAATGGGCGCTAGTTCGTTTGATATTCGAAAAGGAAGTGACCAGTGTGCTTGTGCTCCAACATGCGACACAAGATCATCGAGTACGAATTATGCTGTTTACCGCTTTAAGCCTGATTTAGAGGCAAAAGAAACATATATTCGCATCCCAGATAGAAGCTGCGAACATCATGGGCACCGGACTATTATGGACGAAGCCAAATGTGCCCGCGCGGCGTCTGAGTTTGAGGCTTCACCTCTGGAAATCTTTCATTCACACCAATACGGAAAGTGTACAGACGCGACAAATTTCTTTGACTCTCATAGCTTGCTTGATTGTGCAGCTACTTGTGGAACATTTTCTGTGAAACGCCTTGACAATTTCTATACTCCGGGATCATATTGTTCAGCGTCAAATACACGTTACACAATCAATGTTAACAATCAGTGGGATTGTGATCCATATTGTGTCAGAGACAAAGATTGTAATTGGTACACATTTGACAATACAGGTGCTCAGAACTTTTGCCGATTTCACAAAACATGCATTCCTGAGTTTACTGGCTTAATTGGGTACAAAAAAAATGAAGTTTTTGAATGTGCGTGCTCTGAAAATTGCGAAATTGCTCATGGGCTTTTTGGGTCAGTTGGTCAGGTTCTAGTGACGACACCAACTGTAACTTCACTAAATACAGATCCAGCTTCCCTAGGGTCTCTCACTTTATCAGTTCTTGCTACCTTTGACCATGTTGTGCGGCTTGTAGATATTGATAATGACGGAGACTTGGATTTATTCATGACAGGGAATAATGATGCTACACGGTACTATAAAAATGTTGGAGATTCAACATCACCAAGCTGGTCAGAGCAATTTGGTGCTAACAACCCACTGGACGGTGTGCATTGTGGGTTTCAAGGAGCTGTAGTTGCATATAAGTGTTATTTTACGTTTGGGGATATCGATAATGATGGTGATATTGACGCACTTTACACAGAATTGCTGCCACCAAACGTGTTTCGTGTAAGTAATTATTACAGAAATGAAGGAACTCCCGAGGTTCCAAATTTCGTTTTACAACCTTACCCTGGGTTGGCAGGCTCTGGGGCACCGTTTAACCAAATGCTGGGGTCGTCGGCGTGCCTTTCGTCATGTAATCCACGTCCTTTATCCCCACATTTAATTGATATTGATAATGACGGAGACCTTGATCTCATTGTTGGAAAAGACAAAAGTTACAATGACGAAGTTGAGGCAATTCGTGTTTACAGAAACAATGGTGGTTATTTTGTTGAAGCCGGAACAGATGTTGGTGACCCTACAGTGTTTGACAGTGTGAATTCATACAAAACCTCATTTGCTGATTTAGACAATGATGGAAAACTTGAATTGTTCTCTGATGACGATTATATGGTAGACGATGGCGGATACACAATATCTAATATGTTTTACATTAACGATGTTACCTTGACTGGGGAAAAAGCTTTTGCTGACCTTGACGGAGATGGTGACTTAGATATAATTACAGCTGCGACAAATATACTCTACTTTACAAGAAACGAGGGAAGTGCGACATTGCCAAATTTTTACAACCCACCATGGCTGGTGGACGCGTGCGGAGTCTTTTGTACAACATCAGGTTTCCAGAGCAAGTATGATGGTCAACTTGGAACGTGTTGGTGCACAGATGATTTTACGTCTGTGGCAAGCGCTGCGAATTACATGATTTACCAACCGGATCCTAATGTCTACGAGACGTATACAAATATTCCGACAACGCCGCGTGGTTGTTCAATGGATTATTTTACTGATGAGAATATTGAGGTGGAGTGCACCGACTGCATCTGTATAGAAGGACATGGTAATTATGAGTCAGATTATGTTGAGGTTAAGATGGGAACGTGCATTTCAAACGGTTACCTACCAATTGGACTCCGTAGTGAGTGCTACAGCGCATTTTTGGAGCTAGGATACGATAGCACAACTACTCTTACTTGGAACAACTATTGGGTGGGATACGATACATATTTGTTGCCGCCCTTTCCACTGGGGTGCGTGTATGATCCTACTGTGCCCTCTTCTTGGAACACAGTGTATGATCCTAACGATCCCTCTACTTGGAACCCGCAAGTCCTCTGGTACGGTGACGGATCAGTGGATTGTTCTGTGACTCAGACTTGTATTTGCAAAAGGTCAACTCTCTATGTAGAAGTAACAGGAACGTGCGCGTCAAATGATTATTATTATATCAAAACAGAGCGCGAATGCGAAGCTGCAAACACAGAGTTAAATAAAGGATCAGCAGGCGTGAATTATCTTGTAGATGCTTCATTTAGTGGATGTGCATTTAACGCTGGAGCATTGACTTTGCATTACCCGTCAAATTGGCAATTTGTGTCAGAGGGCACTGCGCCTACAGGAACTGTACTTTGTCGTAAGGTACGTTACCCGAGTAATGACTATACATTAATTTTCGACGACAGTGATTTTTCAGGAGAAATTTGCAATAAGCACGGGTTTTACCCAATTTATGACCAAGACCAGTGTGATAGAGGTGCTGTCTCACTGGGTTTGCGCATTGGTGGCGCACATCCATCCTTTGCATTATTTAATAGCATTGCGTTGTATAACTCTGAAAGAAGATGGGGTTGTGAATACTGGATAACTGGTTCAACCTCTGTGAGAGTAGGTGGTGACAAACAGGGTACTCCTGCTCACCCAATAATATGTGCTATAAACCCTGTGACACCAACAACGCCTGTGCGATCATACTATGCTCTCCGAGAAATTTCTGAGTATACTGTAGACGTCGAGTCTAAGTATGTGATATCTTCCACGTGTGGAGCTGGGTATGACGAGGTTGGATCACAAGAGTGCGAGCTTGCAAAGTTGCTTTTTGCCACTGTTGAACCAGATTGTTCAAATCTTTGTAAGCATTCTGCTTTGGAGTGCGAGGGTGACGAGGGTTGTATTTGTCACTCAGATACACCAGTCACAGTTTTTGACTCAAATAAAAGCTGTGTTATTTGTGGAGGAGGTGAAATATTTGATGTGGAGAGTACTTTTTTCAACGAAAATGGGAATACACGCGGCTGCATATATTCAGAGGAAACATCTTGTTCAACTGTGTCAATTGGTTGGACGCAGTACGTTAGAACATATGACTTTGCAGGAAACGACACTACCTACCAGATAAGTAATTTTCAGGGATATTGTCCAGATTCGGTTGACATTCGTGGAGATTATAAGAATATGCAAATTTCTGAAATTCTTACGCACTGCCAACGGCTTTGCAGACAGTACGAATACTTTGCAATAAATAGGGACTCTTGCAAATGCACAACTTCTTGTGAACTTCCGAATGGCGTTGACGAATATACAACGTTTATGTATTTAACTGATTTTCATCCTGAAACTCTGGAAAAAGATGAATTCGTGCAAAGGTGGGATGATTACGATCCAAATATCGAGTGTTTTAAGGATTTGGATCATGATGAATATGTCAGATGTGACTGGATTCGAGCATTGAAGCATTTTGCCCGCGGAGCTTCTTATCGTGTGGGAGATTGTCATAATCTTGGACCAGGCGTTGGTGAGGGTGTAGCTTCGCAGATCCCTTGTAGCGGTCATGGCTTCTTGTCTGGCGGAACCTGTGCGTGCGATTACTCGGAACAGTTTGAAATAAAAGATACTGGTATTGGGCTTTCATTTGAATTGCCTACTCTTCGCCAAACACCGTTCCGTGGTAAGGACTGTGGTGTTATGTGCCCTGGATTTGATCTCTGGTCAATGGACAGCGTGTGCAGCGGACATGGCAGGTGCGAATCAGACGGGCGTTGTGCATGTGATCAGGGGTTTGTTGGGTACAAATGTCATTTGGAGTGCGAAGAATCTGTTAAAGCCCTGACGTGTAGTGGGCATGGTGTCTGCAACATAGTTGAAAGACCTGTAACGAGTGATCTATCAACTCTACGTGCATTGAAATGTAGCACTAAAGTTGAGGAAATGTTCCTCGCAAGAGACCGCGTGATTGAGGTTGATGACGGCTATTACTATATGCATCTGGATTCATTGCACTTAATTGTTGACTTTTATAGAACTAGTGTGACGACGATTGTGGACTTCTCCACAGCAACAGAAAAAGACTTTATAGTAGTTATAGATGATGGCGGAATCCAGAATGATCCAGATATTACTATCTGCCAAGGTGCAACGTTAGTCAAAACGTTTGAAGGAACGCCTCTTTCAATAATTGACAACAACGGTAATTACATAGTGCACAATTGGAACGGTACGGATCAAATCACAGTATCTGTCTCAGCAGGATTGTATACGTACTTCTGCCCAGAAAATCCAGAACTAAGCGGTGCGTTTATAGTGGAAGCATGCCCATCGTTTGAGACCCGAAACGCCACTATAGACGATTTCTACAGGAAGGGTCTTGCTTTTAGACAGCCCTTTGATACGAATATTGAGTATCCTTACATGCCGTGCGTAGACTCAATATCTTTGAAACGAGAGGAGGCAACACACCCAATGCTCCAATACACAACCCCTGATGTTTACATAAACTGCTCGCTGCTACCTGGAATGTTCGGAGAAGCGTATACCATTATTTGTGGTCAGTGTGTATGCGAGTCTTCTTCCAGTTCGGGTCGTTGGACAGGCCACGACTGCAGAACTCCGTCACTGGGATTCTTAGGCGAAGACGGGAAGACATCCTGCCCGGGAATGGTGAATGAAATTCCTTGTAATGGGAGGGGTACGTGCGACTGGGGATCAGTAGATGGTTTAGGCAACGACATTTTTGCTTCATCTGATTGTTTTTGTGGCGATACATCAATAGACGCAAACTTTACGACCGCCCCTAGAAATCACGCAGGTGATCTTGTTTTTCATGCAATGAATTTTGGTATTCCATTGTACAAAGATGCAGTTTCGTATTTTGAAGGCAATACATCAAATTGTTTTGAGGGCACAGAACCAGTGACTGAATCTGAATGTTCGTACGACAAGACCGGTATCCTTACCACTTTGGAAGCTCGAATTGTGTCAGATCAGGAGTATATTCTTTCTGTAAACACATGTGCTGGGTTTGCTGACAAGACACCTACAGAATCTATTGAAAGAACCAGTGCTAATGGGGATTTGGTGATTGAAGGAACTGATCAGAACTTTCGATGTGCAGCAGCCTGTTTTGGACACTATCGGTTCAAGGCAAACGGCAAAATTGGTGGTATTCTTATGAGAGAAGAACTTCCGGGAACATTTGAGGAAAATGTAGAAACTTGTGGATTTCTTTGTCTCAATAAAGCAAACCCAACTTCAGGTGATTTTGACGGGGTTGGTCTTCGTGGATTTTCGGTAAGCAGTCAGGGGAAGTGTTATTGCGAATCCTACGGAGCTGTTTTGCTTGATGCAGATTGGCGTTACTATGAGTATGCAATTCCGTACCGTGAAGTTGATGGTGGACTCTGTATCCTGAACAACGAGCTTGTCTATAAGAACAATGATGCTTCAGTGAAGACAAATCCTGGTAAGACACCCGAAGAAAGAATTCAGAACTGCGCCCGCGAATGCCAAGCTTTCCAGAACTCTAACGGGGAAGCAACCGGGTTCAGTTACTTTGAATCAAACGCAGTGTGCTATTGCGAGACATTAGACAGCAGCTGTACAGTTGGAAATCCCGCATATCGCCGATTTGATTTCGAATACTTTAACACATTTAGGCTCACGCAGAATACAGAGTGCTTGTGTGGTTTAGAAGGCGGATCTGACTGTTTTAGCACGCTAAGCTTACCCGGTGTGAAGCCAAGTAATTTTGTTTTGCAACTAGAGAGACAAGTTTATGAAGATTTTGTGTGTTTACGCAATAACAACTACGTATGCAAAGCAAAAGAGTCAATTTTGCAAAATTTTGTGGCTAATTGCGCTTGCAAGAATGGTTTTACTGGACCACTGTGCGAAACGCCACGTATGATGTGCATTCTTGGAGGATCAGAGTTAGAGGGCTCATCATGTGAGTGTCCGCACCCAGAAGCCCAAAACACACGAGGGTGCTGCGCGTACGGTCTCTATTGGGATCAAGCGCGTTACTCAAGTTTCTCACCACTGCAAGATTTTGTTGAATTAGCAGATAATGTCTTTTACAAGAATTCATTACTTGCTGTTTGCAAGCCACTCACAATTGACTCCTATCAAAGTCCAGGTTCAAATACTGACGAAGCTGTAAGGGCGTTGCGACAACACAATTACGTTGCAACTACCAAGGACCACAAAATTATCACATCGGTACCATGTAATGGAGAAACAGACGTGTCACTTTACAAAGCGGTGTATAAGTTCACGGAAACAACAAATACACACATTGGGATTTCTCTTGATATATTTGCAGACCAAACAGTGGCTTATTTCTCATCCCACAACGCAAAAATGCGCTGTCTTGATCACTGTACAATAAATTTTGCCAAAACAGACGGCAACCCCAGAGGATTTACATTGAAATTAATTGAAATTGCAGCAGATACATCCGCTTACGTCGGTGAGGAAAATAACATACCTTATGCGTTTAGATGTTATTGCAACAAGTATCAAGCATACGTTGATAATGGATACGAGACACGACCAACGTTTGCAAAAGGGCAACATAGCAAGCTAATTCACACACTTAAACCAGATGGTGGTTACCCTAATATCTTGGAAAATGGTAAGACTTGTAAACTAAGAGGTCTCAGCCCAGGATATAACCGTGGTCAAGTCATTGATGTTAGGAAATATTTACACGGGGAAACCATAGTGGCACCGGCTTCTGATTGCCAAAATAACGTCGAGATGCTTATTGGAACAGCTCCGTCTGGAGACACTATAGATATTCGTCAATATAGGCAAATAAACAATGGTGAAGCAAGATTTATAGGACTTCGCCTTCCTGATGACGACCCAAATTATGATATTTTTCACGTGTCAGAGTGTGCAAGGAGGTGTGGACGTGAAGGGTTTGACGCAATGTGGGCAAATACCGATTATAACCCACTAGGCACCGGGAGTCTATCATTTGATGTCTGCATGTGTTTTAATTCACATGAAACGTACTCAGATGCCGCAGACGGTGGATACGATATTGAGCCTGAGCGGGTTGTTAGCGGAAATGCTTATGTCTGTAACGTTATGCCAGAAAATACAGTACTAGCGGCTATTAAAGCTGCATGTTATAATTCTGGATTTGATAGTTATCTGCTCCCCCCATCTGCAGGAGGGAAACTACTAGTCGGTCATTGTTTCAACCATGCAGAATGTGAGCAAGAAGCTCTAGCAGGCTCTTCGATAAATACATGGGATTTCACCGGTTGGCTCAATGGCGAGTCTGTTGCTGGAGATGTATATGATATTGTCTATCCCAAAGGACTTTTTGAGTGCATGCAGACAGACCAAGGAATTGTGCGACATGTAGATGTTGCAGGACTTGATAGGAAGAATGAAGACGATGGATTTACAAACGAATTTGGTGTCCCACATTCACTAGTGCCAGAATTTATAAACGTTAAACATGTTCACGCTTCAATAATTGCTGGGGATATAAACACGGAGTTTAAGATGCAGCAATGTATACAATATTGTACCCAGCAAAAAGAGACAAATGACAATATTAACAGCATGATATTCAAACCTGAATATGAAACAATTGAGACAGTTTTTGCAGAGGGGTTGGCAAGTGATAGGCTTGTTCCGAGGTGTTGGGGACCATGCACCAGCCATAGCAATTGTGGAGGCGATCTCCAATGCTTTCCACGGGAGAACTCGCCACCTACAAATGATTATGTGACTGGTCTATATGGTTGCGTGGAAACAGATAATGCAAATAACCAATATGGATTGACAGGAACCAATACTCTAACTAATGCCGATTCAATGTGTGCCATTGATGAAAATGCCTATACTTTGTCAATGGAGTGCCAATGCACAGAGCATGACCCAGACTTTGTTTGTAACAAATATACTTTAAGACTTACAGGTGGATATTGTGATGCAGGCACGGTTCTTGGAGCTCCACTACCTTCAACAGATCCATTATATAATACTGACAAGGCACTCGAATGCAAGAGGAGATGCGAAAATCAGAATGCAGACAATAAGGCATTTTTCATTAAAGTCTCGGATCAATCATGCGGTTGTTCTCCAGACGCCAATTATTGCAAACTTATTCCAGACTCTGCCTACCAAGCCTACGATGTTGGCGCTCCGTGGGCAGAATCGTGCAATAAAGTTGAAGGCTACTTATTTGAATCTGAAACCGGAATTTTCACAGAACCAGTTGCAGAAAGGCATCCAAACCCACTTGCATGCAATATAGAATCCTATCTAGATTACGGCACAATTATGGACACCGGAACCTGCGAATGTCCTCTGTACGACTTTGAGCCTATGCATCAAACAACATCAAATTATGTCAATATGGGAAATCAAGAATTCAACTATAACTATATGTATCGCGAACTGCATTACGAGCAGACAGTTGATTTTGGCTCTTCAGGGTTTACGTTAGAACAATGCAAACAAGCTTGCAACAATTATACAGACTGCGTTGAGATCTCTTTGAGAACCTCTACCGGACAGTGTAAAGGATTTTACTCATCAGATTTTTACTACAACAATCTTGGGATGCAAGATTGGAATTTTATCAAAGTAAGTGACCGTGCCTGTAGAGCATCAGATAGTACTGAGATCTCATCAACCGCAACAAGCATCGAGGACTGTATGAAGGAAGTAACTGATATTGGAGCTCAAGATAGAGGTGCTGCATTTCTCTGGGGTAGCCCAAGAGGATACGCTACTGATAACAAATGCTATAAATTAGGGACGTCAAAGAAAACAGACTTTGCATATGTTGACACCCAAATGGATCCAACAATGGTGAGATTGAACAAACTAGGCAACCACATTTGTGACCCCGTGGGTACAAATGCCAATGATGATCATGTTCCAGCAACTGGTACGAATTATGAAAAGTCAAAGGTCGTTACTAACAGTGGTACTTTTGATAAGCTACCAACATACTTACTTGTACAAGAAGCAGGTTATCTCCCAGATTTAGATTGGACTCGATACAGAAAGGCATTGAATGGTACTGATATTAACCGCTACTGTCCCGTAGGCGAAGTTTTGGAGTACGAAGAGGACGAGAACCATGTTCACGCAAACCCTCACTACTGCATGCAAGAGTGCCGAAAGAAAATTAAAGATGGTTATGTACTTTCGCGCGGAGATATTGTCAATAACAGATTTAAATGTTACTGCGCGGAAACATTTTACGAGAATTGTATCTTGCAAGAGAGATCAGCATTTAAGCAGTACAAAGTTCATAAATACAGTACGGCATTTTCGAGCACAGAGCGCCTCGTCAGTCCTCTAGACCCACAGATTGGAGGAACGAGGCAGTGCAAATGCCAAGGTTATTATATCTCGGGGGGTGAGGCGTTTTCGTGCCCTGCAAACACATTCAAAAATTCACAGCATTGTACTGCAGAATGTGAAAAATGTCCTAAAGGAAAATCTTCACAAATTGGAGCAACTAAATGCGAACAATGCCCAGCAGGTCAAATATCCAGCGGCGGACAGTGCGAAAAGTGCGGTATTGGACAATACGCAACAATTCTGGATATCGCGTGCCAGATTTGTAAAGTTGGAAGGTATACATTCAATGAAGGAATGGGACAGTGTAACGCTTGTCCCGGTGGATGGTTTGACAATGATCCTGATGAAGGTCTACTTTGCACTGCATGTCTCCCAGGACAAGACACACAAGGTGAAAGCGCATCAACATCATGCACAGACTGTCTGCGGGGGTATTACAGTGAAAGTAGTGGCACTGCGACATGCACAGCGTGCCAGACTGGGCGGAGGGGGATGACTGACGCAGCAGATAATTCTCTAGACTGTAACCAGTGTTCTGCGGGAAAATATCAAAATGAACAGGGTGCAATTAAGTGCATAGACTGTCCAGCAGGCAAAGCAAACCCAAATTCCGCACGACCAGCCTGTGCAAGCTGCGAGAAAGGCAAAGTACAGAGGTCGGCTGGTAAAGAAACATGTGATGAATGCGGACACGGCTATTTTGCTGACGAGACTGGTTTAACAGATTGCAAAGGTTGCACACCAGGCAGATATTTGTATGGTAAGGGACAAAAAACACCATGTAAAAAGTGCGGTCCTGCATATTACTCAGGTGGCGATGCACAATCCGACTGCAGAGAGTGCGGACCAGGTCAATATGCCGAGAAATGGGAATCGACAAAATGTACTTCGTGTCCGAACGGACAAGCAAGACCCGCATCCAATCAAGTGAACGGAAAGGCTGCTGGCGAATCATGGTGCTATTCAGCAATGTGGGGAAATTACAAGAGAGGCTCCAAAGAATATGCATGCGACAGTCACTACTGTGGTACGAAGTATACAGGTAATACTGGCTCAGAAATGACCCCAGCAAGAGACTGTTACCCCAAACTGTGCTCAGGGACTTGCCCACGAACAAACCAGATGATTGGAAAACCAAATAATGGAGTACGTCAGAGGCGACAGTGCTGGACTGGGGCGACATTACACGATACCGCAACAGAACGGTGTAACAAACTTGCATTGTGGAATGGAGACAAAACTAATAGTTATACTGGATATGATGCTGGGTTTGGATGGATTTGGTGTCGCCCACCTGACCAACAACAATTTAACGACTAAGTTTGGAAACATGCTCGCGAGACTACTATTTAGGTGGCTCAAAATAAATAAACATGGCTCTGCCTTTGGCACCGTACAATCACATTTTTATGGATCTGGAATTCGTCGGGGATATAACGAAAGGCGCATCCGACTGCGAAATCTGGAACATTGGGGCGGTCAAAAGCAGCGGGGACACGACATTTGACGCGTATATCAACGTTGACACCCATTATCCGACGCACCCAAATTGTGTGGAAGTAACGGAAGAATACCTACGGGAACATCAAGCGGTGGATTTTTCCACAGCGTTTCAGCGGTTCGTTGACTGGGTTGGACCACAAGCTGTCCTCATTTCGCACAACGCGTTTCGCTCGGACAAGCCGGTGCTGGAGGGAGAATGCACAAGGCACGGTGTGACGATACCCGCCGGTTGGCGCTTCTACGACAGTTTGCTCTTTCTGCGGTCGGCTATACCGTGCATGAGCTATCGCCTTGCGGATGTTTATCAGACGGTAACCGGAAAAAAGTTCCAACAGACCCATACAGCGCTTTTTGACGCACAGGGCTTGAAAGAAATACTGACCATAATTCCGCCTCAGGGGCTGTACACGTACCCTAAGTACTTAACCCCTCTACAGAACATAAAATGGGTTGGCGCAGCGTGCGAACAAGCTCTCGTAAACGCCGGGGGGGTGCGTTCCGTAGAGGATTTGATCTTAAAATATACGCAGTGGATAAATTTGGACGGTTGTACGATTACTTTGATGAAGCAATTTTTGAGCAGTTATAACCTCCCTTGCGCAGACCTGACACCCATTGCAACTGAAATCGTCCAGAATTGGCTGCCCAAAAGCCACGGGGGAGGTAAAATACATTAAAAACGAGACACTATAAGTATGATAAGTTACAAATATCTAAAGATACATATCACTAATTTTATCCTCTTTATCTTTCTTAAAGTGCATTTCCATTGCCTTCTCAATGTCGGAAAATAACAACAACTTGTCCCCCCCGGTCATCCAGTTGCGTTCTGCGTAACTGATTTTCGCGCGAAGAGCGATGTTTTCCGTATCCCCGCCCGAATATTTAAAGTCTTTTTTACGAAAAAGCTCTATGGCACGTTTTTCTACTGACCAGCCGAATTTTTTTAGTTGAATTTGAAAAATTTCAAAGATTTGCTCGGGCGAGTACTTTGCTATATGAAACCGCCAGGAAATTCTGCGGGCAAGTCCTGGTTGAGCGTCAAATAGTTTCTGCATCTCGTCTTTGTACCCCGCAATGATCACAACGGTGTCTGTGTTTTCTGAAATAAACGAATTCAGCTCCGTAAGAGCCTCCAAGCCGTAGCTATCGTTCTCTCCGTTGATGAGGCTATAAGCTTCGTCCAAAAAAATCACCCCGCCTTTGTGCTTGTACAACGCTTTGCGCGTTTTAGCAGCTGTTTGACCCATAAATTGTGCGCAGAGATGGCTGCGCGACAAAATATTGAACCCCACACCCTCAGAAAACACACTTAGTGAGCTCCACAGCTTAAATAGAACCTTTGCTAAGCTGGTTTTGCCACTGCCGGGGTCGCCAGTTATGCAACAATTTAAATAATGATCGTCTGACTTGCCATCGTTCACAAGCAAGAACTTTAGCATCCCCATTACCTGTTTTTTCACATCTGGCATGCCCACAAGAGCCTCAAGAGATTCTAGGCGTTTGTCCAGCTTCCCAAACCGGTTCTTGAACCTTTTCGCGTGCCGGAGGAGTGAATCACTTCGCTCCCGTTTTCTCTTCCCCTGCATTTAATCCGAAAAAAATCCGGTTTTATACTTACCAGTTCATACTCAACATTTTGCGAGCCCTTGAGCCACACTATATAAGGGTACCTCAACATCTTCTGCGGTAAGAAAATGGATCTGTTCGTTTTTCTGCAGGATCCCTTCGTGTAGTTCGGCAAAGTTCGCGTCTTGGTGGAGCGAAACTGCCAATGTAGCGTGGTTCAGTGCCACTTGTGGGTCTTCCGCGGTGCTGGCAACAGCGAAATGATAGTGCGCTTTAAGTTTTGCCGCATACGCAGGGTTAGCCCCTCGCTTCCACACCTGATTAGATAGTTCAGCCAACTGGTACGCCATCTTGCACACAGCAGCCGTGGTTTTTTGCATGTGCATGTTATAAAGCGTGGTTGCGCGCGTCCTAAATAGCAAAGCCAAGGCATGCTCTTTCTGGAGCTCGGGCATCCCACGCACATAAGGGGTCTTCACGAAGTCCGCCTCGAGCATCTGCTTGCAGAGTACAACTGCCCGCGTGAGCAACTGGTGAGCTTTTTTATACTCGCATGCATTAAAATGTTCCTTAGCATCCTTCATTATCATCTTGTGAAGCGTGTGCTTAATTCTGAATTGTTCGAACAACCAAGAGCTAGAATTCCGGTCATTCCACTCAAACAGGGGTTGTTTTTTGATGCTGTGTGTATTCCGCCTCAAAATATCTAGCATTTCGTCAAACTTCTGTAGGTAGAGCTCCATCTGGGCAACGCTTTCCGTAGAATTCTCAAAAATTTCACTGAGCTCAATCGCTCGCACGCGCTCAATTGACAAAATGTGTTCATACAACATTTTTTCAGCAACACGTCTTGTTAAATAGAGTATGAAAAAAAATCTATGATAGATCGTATTGAACTTTCTCCTCTATAACTTCGACTTGGATTACCTCTGCGGAAGGATTTGTCTCGAACACTTCAAGCGCTGCTTGGATTTTCACAGGCGGGGGCGGCTTGAACACAACTGTGAAGAAGTTACCCATTTTGTATCTATAAAGTAAATTTATACGTCACAAAATGTGTTATCCTTGGAAGCGGAAAAAAAATAATTTCTTCAAACTAGAAGAAGAAGAGAGGAATCAAGCATTTATAAAAAAACTACGGCTGAATGAGGAGTGCGCCGTCTGCTTGGGAGCTATTCTAGTACTCGAGGCTATCATTTGTGCCAGCTGTGGCAAAATAATGCACAAAAAGTGCCTTAAACGGTGGGAGAACACCTGCAATAAGAACCATGTACCTTTTTCGTGTCCACTTTGCAGGGCAGAACTGGAGGGAATAAAAACGAATAGTATTTAAAGAAATTTACATTTTTTAAAGATGATTTTATATTTTCCAGCTCATATTTCTAAAACCCGAGTTCTTCAATATATTAAAGAATTCGCGAGAGAAAAGTTCCCCCAAATCGTCCAAGATCGCATCCACTCCCGCTTCCCCTCCTTCATTCAGAAGAAAGTCTATCTCGATGAAGAGTTCAACCTACTTGACACCCAGTGCTCAATATGTTACGAACAAGCCGATTGCCAGCTGAACTGCGGGCATTTTTTTCATGCACACTGCATTGCTAAATGGAAAGAGCGCTCGCGGAGTTGTCCTCTGTGTCGGGCTGCGCTGTAGGAGGCGCTGTAGGAGGCGGTGGTTGGGGTTTTAATTCCAGCGCGTCTTTGCACACTGGACAGACCGGTTTCCATCGCGCCCACTCGTCAATACACTTCCTGTGGAACACGTGCCTGCACCTCAAACGGATTTTTGTCTTTTTCCGCCGCATGCAGATAGCGCATTTGTGATTTTTACGCGTTCTCCGCCCGATGCATTGCACCGGCGCACCCGCTTTCATATCATCGTAGTAAGACTCCATTGATTCTTCGCGCGCTGCTGCTTCTGCCACCTCAAGGTCAACTTCGATTGAGAAATTGGCGTGCACTGTTCCAATTAACCCCTGCTCATGCAACAATTCGTCAATTGCAGACTTTGTAGGCAAATGCCCCTCTTCTATTTTAGCAATGTAAATTTTTTTTACACTAGTGTATGTCCCGCGCTTAATTAAGTGTCGACGAAATACCCACATTTCTAAGCAGCGGATCGAATAAATATGGACACTATTTAGCAGCGCACAGTTGGGTAAATGAAACAAGTTGAGGAAAAAGCAGATCAAGCCGTCGCCGTCGCAGTAGTACCAAGAAATGAAGCGACAACCGGGTCAGAAATCATCATGTTCCTTACCATGATTGCCGCAATGTGTC
>Ga0206682_10002596_pt1 | contig 16225 bp, 9 predicted proteins | sample M240m12015metaG_FD_155444 | JGI IMG/M metagenome (GOLD analysis project Ga0206682, IMG submission 155444) | Ammonia-oxidizing marine archaeal communities from Monterey Bay, California, United States - M2 40m 12015 | ecosystem: Environmental > Aquatic > Marine > Intertidal zone | place: USA... | reverse complement strand
GCCGTTCAACTAACGTGGGTGTAGACGATAACCTTAGTGTTATGAATAACTCTACTACAAATGTTATTAACGATAAGCTATTAACTGTTGGTAATGATAATACAATATCTGTTACAAATAATATGGCCACAACAGTTTTAAATAATAAGACCATAATGAATGCTGGTACATTCGGCCATACATCACTTGGTAATTATACATTAAGTGTTAATGCTAATCAAGTTATTGGTGTTGTTGGTACACTTGGTGAAACAGTTGACGGAGCGGTTACAGAGACATACGGTAATACTCTTAATTCAAGTGTTACTGGTGCTGTGACTGAAACATATAGCAGTACTCAAGATACTACCGCAAGTGGTAATGTTACGATCGTTGCTCCAACAATCGATCTTAACCCATAGGATAACATATGCCAGGAATAGTAAGACAGGGTGATTCACATGCAGGACACGCAAGTCCCACCCCCAGTCCGTTTCATAAAACAACTTATGCTGGTGGTTCTCCTAATGTGAATGTTAACAGTAAGGCTGTAATACGAGAAGGAGACTCTACTGGCTGTGGAGATCCTGCCGTTGGTAAAAGTGGAGACGTAAAGGTAAATGGCATTGGTGTTCATCGATTAGGTGATGGTACTGGTGGGCATGGTAGTTGGGTTGCTAATAGCGCAGCTACTTCTTCCACTAATGTATTTGCTAATGGAGGTGGTGGAAGTCAAGGAACTCCCGCCACTCCAGCAGAAGCAATAGCTTCAAGAAGAATAAAGGATTCAGAGGGTAACACTGTAGAATATTGTCAATACTACGATTGGAATAATGGTACGTGTTTAGATCAATCTTCTAATCCGAGCGGTGATTACTATTATAATCCATAAAAAATCATTATTAACTATTAATTTAAAGGAAACACGATAATGAAAGTGACAGTCACAGAGATATGGGGACCTGGTGCTAGGGAACGAAAAACCGTAACGTATGAAAAATTTAATTTAACTGGACGATTCGTAGTAGTAGAAAATGGTCAAGAAGTAACTTATACAAATTATGACGATATACCAGAGTTTTTTGAAAAGGTTATAATATTTGATCCAGAAATAACTGAAGAAAATGATACTTCGGAGCATTATGAAAAATGTGAAGTAGCGGCGGACTTTTTAATGAACAGACAGAGAAAAATATAAATGAGTATATGCGGAAAGAATCCATCCCTTGATGCTTTAAAATCTAAACAGGGCGAACTAGATGGCCTATTGTCTGGCGGTAAGAATGCACTTGGTGATATAGAAGCTAAATTAAATGCTATGAAGGCGGATTTAACTGGTTTTCTTCCAGAGCTTCCGCAGGTCGATAGTTTACAAGGCATGTTAAATGATCTATTAAATCTTAGAAACCCTATAGATATATTAGCATTGCAGGCTGAGATAGTGGCTAAATTTAGTACTGCAGTTCCAGACTTAGATGGTCTTATAGGCGATTTACTTAGTGGTGGCGATTTGTGTTCGATAGTTCCTAATGTTGAAGCAAGTCCTGATGGCGCTGTTGTCGAACAACCAGCAGAGCCTAAAGTACCAGAAGAACCGCCAGTTGCTGAAGAACCGGTAGAGCTCTCGCCGTCTGATTTAGAGTATGGTAATAAGCGTGTTTTACAGAGATCTCTTAAACGCGCTTTCGGCACATATAAAAATTTAATTAATATGCAAATTGGACCACTGTTTAGTAATAGTAAGAAAAAAGCTATTGAAATTATGTCGATTATATATCCAGAGTTTCATAAAACAATAGCTGAAAATAATGGTACAACGTTTGATGAATTAAAATTCTTTGACTATACAGAAGCTGAATGGCAAACTAAAAAGGCCAATATTTTAAAAAAATACCCTGATGCAGAACCATACACTGGTGGCACTTATATAAACATGGTAAGAGAAAGGTTTGATAGATTCTTAGATGATGGAATCGTAACAACATTCGATGAAGCATGTGCTCAAGCAGTAGCAAGACAACAGGCTAAAATAGCGAATACTACTACCCAAGAGGTATAAATAAAGGTATGGCTAATTCAGTAGATAGAAAAACCTCACCGATCAATATTTCTGATAGCAGTAGATCATCGCTTGTCTCTCGCAAAAAGGGATATTCAGATATTGATCTAAGCTTAAAGTTGCATCCTATCCGTAAAGATATTATGCCACTTAGAGATGATGAGGCTGTTAAGAATGCTGTAAAGAATTTGATTCTTACCAATTTTTATGAGAGGCCATTTCAACCAGCGCTAGGTGCTAATTTAAGAGGATTACTCTTTGAGCCCGCCGATAGTGTAACTGAGTTAGCATTAGAAGATAATATTTTAAGAATGCTAGACGAAGAACCAAGAATAGAATTATTATATTTAAGCGTTGATGATATTCCAGATAAAAACTCATACAGAATAACATTAAAATTTTTAATAAAACAAACCGACACTAAATCTGATGTTGAAATTGTTTTAAGAAGATTAAGGTAATATTATATGGCCACAAATTTAAATGTATCAGAACTAGATTTTGATCAAATTAAAAATAATCTTAAGAACTTTCTTAAGCAGCAGACGGAATTTAATGACTACGATTTTGAAGGTAGTGGCTTATCAGTTCTGTTAGACGTTCTTGCGTATAATACCCACTATAACGCTATGGCTGCTCATTATTCTCTTAATGAATCATTTCTTGATTCTGCTCAGATTCGTGGCAACGTTGTAACCCGCGCGAAGCTTCTCGGTTATACTCCACGTTCTATACTAGCACCAAGAGCAACTATACAATTTGCAATCGATGCGTCAGCTTCTCCAATTATACCTGATACACTTACATTAAACCGTGGGACTAAGTTTACCACTACAGTTCAAGGTGAATCGTACCAGTATGTTGTACTAAATGCCCAGACTGTTACTAAAGGTGCTAATGACACATTTGTATTTAATAACGTAGAAATTGCTGAAGGTACATATAAGACTATTCAATTTAGAGTTGATAATGACATTGAAAGTCAGAAGTTTCAAATTCCAGATATGGATGCTGATATATCATCGCTAAGAGTCCGAGTACAGCAAAACGAAAATACAGAATCTTATGACGTATATAGCAGATTTGAATCTCTTCTTAATATAGATTCGGCTTCTCAGATTTATTATGTACAAGAAAATACTAGTGAGAAATACGAGGTTTATTTTGGTGATGGCATTTTAGGCCGTAAGCCATTAAACAATAATGTCGTTACACTTGATTACATTTACACACACGGCGAAGAAAGCAATGGTGCTACAAACTTTGAATTTTCTGGTATTATTGGTGGATTGGTTGATGCTCAATATAGCACACCGGTACTAATCTCAAAGGCTGCTGGTGGAGCCGATAGAGAATCAATTGAATCAATTAGATTTAATGCGCCACTGACGTTTACTACACAAAATCGTGCAGTGACTTCAGACGATTATAGATCAATTATTCTTAAAGGATTTGCTAATATATCTTCTATTTCTACTTGGGGCGGTGAGGACAATGATCCACCCGATTATGGTAAAATTTATATTGCCATTAAGCCTTTGACAGAAGAAACGCTAACTAGCGAAGAAAAGAGTACTATTACTAATAGCGTATTGGCTGGTAAAAATATAGTATCGGTTACACCTGAAATTGTAGATCCTAACTTTACTCAATTGGAATTAGACGTATTCTTTAAGTATAATCCAAACCTCACCGATAGAACTCAAGTTGAATTGCAAGGTCTTGTGAGAGATACCATTTCGGATTATAATTTTAATAACCTTAATAAGTTTGATGGAGTATTTAGATATTCTCAGCTTTTAAAATTGATCGATAACGCTGATCGATCGATCTTAAACAGTATTGTTAGACCGTACATGTTTACTAAAATTACTATAAAAACGACTAACGATCAGAATAATTTTATCATAAACTTTGCTTCTCCAATATACGATACTAAATCTGAAGAATTTTCTATTACAACATCCGCATTTAAAATCGAAGGTGTAGATCATTATATCGGCGATAGAGCTATAGTTGGTAGTTCAGATCGTCAAATAATTATATACAAAATAGTCGATGGTTCCAATATCGTTATTAATTCAGATGCAGGTAAAGTAGAGCCATCTAAGGGTAGAATAACATTACACAGCTTTGCGGCTGATACTGATACTGAAATTAAAATTACCGCAACACCAAATAGCTTAGATATAGCCCCTAAACGTGATCAATTATTAAATATCGATCAAACCTTTGTGCAAATAACAGCAGAAATTGATACTATTTCTACTGCTGGTGCATCTGGTGCTATTGACTATAATACAAACGCAAGGTTAAGATAATATGGCTGAGAATAATTCACCAGGTTATATCGAAACGACAGCTTCGAGTAAAAAGAAGTCTAAAGAAAAGTTGAGAATAAATCAACTAATTCCTGGTGAAATACTAGATTCTGCAGGTGAAACCGGAATTAAGCAATTGCTAGAAAAATATTATGAATTTATGAATATAAACGAATTCATATATGACGATGCGGAAACTCATACCGATGTTATATTAGACAATAAAGCATCCTTCAGAATATTAGATCCTAAAAACGAAAATAACCAGTTTTATACCGATGAGCAAGGCAGTAGTTCAACTCTTAAAATAATTTCTCAAGAAGGAGTTATTCCAGCAGAGTTCAACCTTGATTCCACTTCATCTGGAATTAATGATACTAATATTACAGTCACAGAGCTACAGGCTGCAGGATTACCTATAGGGACATCAGTGATATATGGTGTAACTTCTGTTAGCGATAATATAGGTGGATTAACTAATGCGCTAACCTATTACGTGGTCGGCCAAAACACAACATCTATACAATTATCTCTGACTCCTGGTGGAGATCCGATTTCGTTAACACCTAGTAACTCGGCTACTCATACGCTAAAAGGTACTACTAACGAAATACTATATCCTATTGATACTACTAATATTCAAATTTCTGGTGGTAATAACCTTCCAGGTTCACTTGCAGCTAGAACATCTGATACTGGTAAAACAATGTCAATTATAGGATTAGAAGCCTTTAATGGATTCACCGCAGAATTGACTACTCCAATTACAAATTGGGTAGGACCAGGGCCTTCATATGTCTTAAATTCAATTGAAGACGCAATGGATATTGATAAAAATTCACAATCAACTACGGATTCAACTAATCAATATTTGGAAATGATACAAAGAGAAATTGCTGGATCCATTCCAAGAAAGTTAGCTGATCAAGGTGCTAATCTGGTTAGCAAAAATACTCTTTATAAGAGAATTGTGGATTTTTATAAAATTAGAGGTTCATCCGATTCTATTGAGACATTCTTTAGATTACTATTTGGCGAATCAGTTGAAATTGAAAAGCCGTATGATAATACCCTTATACCATCAGCTGGGGATTGGGATTCAACTACTGGTCAGTTTATTAGTAAAAAAGGATTTATATCTGAAAAGAAAAACAGAATACACGATAGTTTTAGATATCAAAAGTTTTCATACTTAATTAAAAGTGGATTGAACATTACGGATTGGAATTACACCTTTAATAGATTAGTGCATCCGGCTGGCTTTATATTCTTTGGAGAAATTCAAATTTTACGGGAAATGACGCGTCGGGCACTAGGGACGAATACCCGGAATGCGACTCAGGAAATGCAGAATTTATCCACAGGTCAATTTGTTGTTCAAGGGCCGAAGGATACAAATGAAACGCAAAGATTGGATCCCAGTCTAATTACAGATAAAGATGTATTCTTTGCTTATGGGGATACTAATAGAGAACTGTGGTCGTCAATGCCAGGCATTCAGCCTGGGGTTATTGGTGCTGAGGATCTTCCGTTATTAGTAGAAATGTTTGCTTATATGTTTGGTCCATCACCCAAAGCTACTATCTTTAAGAAGGCTATTCTATCAGCAATTATTACCGATGGAAATATTACAGGGGTTAATATTGTTGAGCCTGGAGCGGGATACCCATCGACTCCAGCAGTAGTTGTTTCATCTAGTAGCGGGGCTGATGCAGAGGTTAGTGTGGAAATTGGCGCACTTGGCGAAATAGTTAATGTCACGGTTGATGATCAAGGAGATGGAAATTATGTAGGTGCTGAGCTTATACTTCCTACACCACAATCTGGTGGCAATAGTGTTGGCCAAATAGCTTCAATTGATATTGGCCAGTTAGCAAATAAAACTTATAGAATTCCTCCTATAATTACAATCGGAGCTCCTACGGCCTTAGACGAAGATGGTAACCTATTATCAACTAACGTAAATGCTACTGCGGAGTTTACAGTTGAACCAACCGGAGTACAATCAATATTAACCACGTACGGCGGACTTCTATATACTACACCGCCTAAAATTATATTTAGCGCACCTCAGGTAACTTATACCAGAGCCCCGCTATATACTGAAGATTTTGAAAATGCGTCGGTTAGTAATAGCAATTGGGATAGTTGGAGGCGTCGAGGTACTCCTGTTGAGCAAAGCAGTACTGGTAATGCTGTTACACATACAGCATCAATTGAAACAATTGATTCGTCTGAAGTATTGAAAATTCAAACTGATGGCGGCCTAGATAATAGCCCATTAGGCGATATAGGCGGAATAGTTGCGAAGTTAACACAATATGCTCCGCATGAAGCTCAACTAACACAAGGTAATACAGTAAAGGTTAAGTTTAAAGCTAAGAAGCCAGTAAGTGGTGGAGCAGGAACTATGCAAGCTGCTTATTCAACAAATGAGCACGGGAGTTCTAGTTGGCAAACGTTTACTCTTACTACTGATTGGCAAGACTTTGAATTTGAATATGATATTTCAGCATCACAAATTACTAACGAAGATTATATTGGATTTCAAGGCGATGGAAGCGATGGTATAGCTTATATTGATAATGTTTCAGTTGAAATAAAATATGATTATCCCATAGCGCATTCAACGATTAATAATGGTAAAGTTAATGGAATAGCTGTAAATTATGCTGGCAGTGGATATAATAAACCTCCAACTATAACTTTCTCTGGTGGTACTACAATTTATGGAGATTTAGCAACTGCTGAAGCACAACTAGTTCCTTCGGAAATTAATGGAATAAATATAACTAATCCTGGTAATGGATATGTCGTTGACCCAGTTGTAAAAATATCATCAACGATGGAGCAAGAGCAGAGAGCTAGCTTACTCAATAAGCTAATTATATTCCTTAATCATGAAATGGAAGAAGGTAATAATTACTTTAATTCTAAGAAAAATAGCTACTATAATAGTAGTAAAAGATTCGACTTTAATCAAACATTTGAGCAGTTTGGGCATCAAAGGATTGATTCAAATCATATAAATACAATTAACAAACAAAACGTAAATAGTTTTATCCATATAGGACAATAAAAATGACAGCTATAATTACTACACCCTTTCGAGTTTTAAACGCTGAAAACTTTAAAGAGGACGTACAGGACGCTAATAATCATGTATATGTTGGTATTGGTAAATCTGATGCTTGGTCAAATGCACAATCTGATTTAACTGATACTACACCATTCGCGCCAGGCGATCATAATGATGATATTAATCTAGCACGATCTCAAGTTATCGGTTTAAAACGAATAGAAAATAACGATATTTCGCATGTTATTCCACGTGAAGATTATGCAGATGGTAAGACATTTGTTGCATGGGATTCAGATGATGCTGAAATTTACGATAAGAAATTTTACTGCCTAACAAATGAATTTAAAGTTTATAAATGCTTGAAAGCTGGTGGTGGTGCGACGTCTTCTCAGCCAACTGGTACTGATACTGCACCTATTACCGATGGTGGTGATGGATATCATTGGCAGTACATGTATACATTAACAACTGCTAATTCAGAGTCGTTTTTAACCAATTCATTTATGCCAGTTAAAACACTTCCAATGACTATTACTGGTAGCACTGCGTCAACCACTTTAGCAACTACAAGTGTTGATTATCCTCAGCAGAAATCGCAAGTAGATGCATATAATTCAGCAACTGCTGCTGGTATTCACCGAATTGAGGTTACAAACGGTGGGACATTTGCAGGAGGATCTTCAGCGCCTAATGTTATTATTACAGGCGACGGAACTGGTGCTGCGGCTACCGCTACAATGAATTCAGCTGGAACTGCAGTTGAATCTATTACCGTAACGGCTAAAGGTGATCATTATACTGTTGCTGATATTACTTTCTCGGCGGGTGATGCTGCAGCACGAGCTGTTATTGCACCTTTAAATGGCCACGGTACAGATCCTGTAGCTGAACTTGGTGGATTCTATATTGCAGTAAATGCTCAATTAGATGGAGCAGTTGATGGTGATATTACAGTCAATAATGACTTCAGACAAATAGTAATTATTAAAAATCCATTAACAAATGCTGGAGCAATTCTAGATGCTGACAGTGCTAAGGGATTAAAATACTTACAAATGACTGGTAGTTCTGATCTTAGTGGTTATACAATCGATCAGGTAATTACAGGTGGCACTTCAGGTGCTAAGGCTTATCTGGTTGAAATAGATGATTCCTTAGAAAGAATGTACTATTATCAAAACGATAAAACGGGCTTTGGTGTTTTTCAAAATAGTGAAAATATTACTGGTTCATACCCAACAAGTACTGGTACTCCTCAGTCCACAGATGCATCTACTGCGGTTAACCCGGCCGAATATAATAAAACAACCGGTCAGGTAATTTTCTTGGAAAACCGGAATCCAATTAATAGAAGTGCTTCACAGATTGAAGATATTAAATGCATCATTGAATTTTAATAGAGAGAAAAATAGATGGCTATTACACATATAAAAAACTTTGCGCAAGAACCTTATTACGATAACTTTGATGAAACCAAAAATTATCAAAGAATATTATTTAAGCCTGGTTTTGCGGTACAGGCGCGCGAGTTAACTCAGTTACAAACTGCGCTTCAATCTCAAATTGATAAGCTTGGACAGTATAACTTTAAAGATGGTGATCGCGTCTTAAACGGAAAGGTTTCAGTAAATATTGGATACAATTATGTTAAGCTATTAAATACACATAGCGGCTCAGCTCTTACTGCAGTTGATGAATTTAAAGGCTTAACTATTACCGGCGCTACCACTGGTGTAACAGCAGTTGTTATTGATGCTATACCTGAAGAAACCACTGACGGTGGAACCGATCCAATTACGTTATATGTTAAGTATACTAACTCTGGGACTGATGAAGAAACTCAGACATTTGCGGCTGACGAGGTTATCAGCACTACCCTAGGCACTGGTGCAACAAAGAGTGCTACAATAGCAGGCAGTGGTACTAACCCTATTGGAATTGGTTCGGAAGCTTCAGTCACTGAAGGCGTATATTTTATATCTGGTAATTTTGTTCATATCTCAGCCGAAAGTCTTATTCTAGATAAATATAGCAATACTCCATCTTATATTGTAGGCCTGAGCGTAACTGAAAGTAATAAATCATCATCTGATGCTGGATACGGTGATTTAGTAGATAACGCGGCTGGAACTACCAATGAAACCGCACCTGGTGCTGATCGGTATGTAATTGAAACACAGCTGATTAAAGAGCCTGTAAATCTTGATAATAGAACAACTGATTCTTATATTCATCTTGCTACCATTAATAGCGGCGTTGTGGTTAAAAAATCTGAAGATCCAGTCGACACCGTAGTAACAGATAGGCTAGAAACTAGAACATTTGAAGAATCAGGAGATTATATTCTTAACCCGTTTCTCCTAGACATTAATGAATATTTAAATGATGGCACCAACAGCGGATTTAAAACCAATGCAGAAATTGTTACTGATGGTAGCGCAGTAGATACGGCTGCAGCTGAAATATATGGAGCTAATAGATTTGCAATTGGAATTGAGCCATCTACCGCTTACGTGGAAGGCCGGAGAATTGAAAAAACCGAAGTAGAAACAATTGTATTAGAAAAACCACGAGGTGATGATGATAAGTTTAACCTAGGCGAAATTATTCAATCTATTGGCTACGACAATTATGTATCGTTAACAAATGTTGAAGGTATTCCGGACATTACTACATTTACTACTGCTAATATTGAAGATGGCGGTGGTGTTATTGGTACGTGCCGGATTAGGGACTTACACTTAGTTGGTACTAGTGAAATTAGATGCCACGTTTTTGATGTAACGATGAATCCAGGAGAAAACTTTAATACTGCAACCACTATTAGACAAGGAACTGCATTTATAGGCACCTTCGAAAATACTGGTCAGCGTGTTAACGCAGGTGACGCCTCTCTAGTTTATCCACTACCAGCAAGAGCTGTAGCGACTCTACAAATAGATTCTGAAGGTACACTGATAGATACACTCGATACAGAATTTAGAGTAAAGGTTAGCGGTACCACTGATGCTAGTGGTGATGTAACCATCAGCTTACCTGCAACGCTATCAAGCATTAATGATGTTATGATTCATGCTGGTGATACTAGTGGGTCTCTTAATACTATTGATGGCGGAGCATATGTTGATACTGCAAGCGTTGGTTCAGCTTCGAACCAAATAATCTTCGAAAGCTTACCATCTAATTATCAAAGTGTTGAAATTAATGTTATTTGTAGTGTTAAGAAAACTAATATTGCAAAGAAAACAAAACAATACGTAGCAAGTGCTACAGCTGCATTTACTGGAGCAACTGGTACTACGGAATATTCCCTAGGGAAACATGATATTGTTGAGCTCATTTCGGTTGTTGAAGATGTATCTGGTAATGATGTAACTGAAGACTTTATTCTAGACAACGGCCAGAGAGATTCATATTACGATATCGGTAAACTTACACTTAAAGGTAATGCTAATATTGCTAATAGCGTTGCATATACTGCTACATTTAGTCATTATATACATCAGCCAGGCGGTGATTACTTCTCAGTGGATTCCTATCCAGCCGGTGGCTATGTCGACATACCAACATATAAGGGTGTTCCATTAAGAGATTGCTTAGACTTTAGACCTACTAAATCTTCAGCTGGTAACTTTGAAACATCTAGTCAATCTTCAAACGGTGTTCTGTTCGCAACAGGTGTTATTCCTAGCACTGGTACAGCAGAGGTTAATGTTGAACATTACATGGGTCGAGTAGATAAACTATTTTTAAGCAAAGATGGTACCTATAAATTAATAAAAGGTATAAGTCGACGTAATCCAATCGAACCAGAAAATATCACTGACGCCATTCACCTATACACGTTTTTCTTAAATCCATATGTATTTGGATTAGAGGATATTATTATTTCAAGCGAAGACCATAGACGATATACGATGAGAGATATCGGTGAAATTGAAAAAAGAATAAAGAACTTAGAATACTATACGTCTTTATCGCTACTTGAAAAAAGTGCGGCCGATTCACAAATACTTGATGGTGCAGGCGATACAAGATTTAAAAACGGATTCTTAGTTGATGGCTTCTTTGGGCACAACGTCGCAGATGCAGCACACCCAGATTACGCTGCAGCCATTGATAAGCAGGAAGGTATACTAAGGCCACAGTTCGATGAAAGAAATATTAATTTAGTTAGAAATGAATCTGAACAAACTTCAGGCGGAAATGATATTACACTAGCACAAGCAATTGCTTCTAACAGTGTTTATGTTTCACGGAGAGGTGGTGTTGCAACTTTACCGTACACTGAAGTAAATGAAATTAATCAGCCGTATTCCTCCTATGCAGAATTTGTAAACCCATACAGTGTCGTTGTATGGGACGGAACTCTAGAGCTAGATCCAGATTCAGACGAATGGAAAGAGGTTGATCAAAGGCCAGATATTATTATTAATGATAATAGTCAATATGATCAATTTGCTACAATGGCTGAAGAAACTGGCATTTTAGGTACAGTTTGGAACGAGTGGGAAACTAACTGGACAGGTCGAAAGCGATCTACATCTACGACTGAGCGATTAACACTTATTACTAAAAGACATAAGCATGTTAGACAAGGCAGAATTGGACACGATAATGTTGAACGATTAACGGGTGTTGCTAACACAAGAGGTAATTGGCGAGCTAAGGTTGATCGTACAACCACCGTTACTACTCAGGAAGGTACTAGAAGCAGAAGCGGTGTTCAAACATATTTAGCTTCTGATGTACAAACTAAAGTATCTGGTAACGCTTTAGTAGAAACTAATTTTATTCCATTTATGAGATCTCGTAAGATTTACTTTAAAGCAGAGCTTATGAAGCCTGGTACTAGAGTATATGCATTCTTTAACGGTGTTAATGTTACACGTTACTGTAAAGATCTCAATAGTACAACTACTTGGGACCAGTCACATATTCATTCGTGGCCTAGAAATTTATCTGCATGGTGGAGAAGCAAAGGAGGATCTAAATCCTATCGTGGTAGAACTTTCCACGATCAATACTCAACACTATCAGCTGCTAATTCTGGTAAGTTAGTAACTGACGCGGCAGGTAAGCTTTACGGATCGTTTATTATTCCAAACAATAATTCAAGTAAATTCAAAACTGGTACTCGACTATTTAAGCTTACTGATTCAATAACGAATAATGATGATTTGGCACAAACAACTGCTTCTCAGAATTATTTTGCGCAAGGTGTTTTAGAGACATACCAGCGAACTATTATTAATACTAAAGTTCCAAGATTGGCGACTCGAGAACTTAATCAAAATAAAACCGTTTCTAGAACTAATACTAAGGTTAAGCATCAATTGATTAAATATTATGATCCAATTGCTGAATCATTTGTCGTTACAACTAAGGGTGGGTGTTTTGTAACTAGTGTTGATTTATACTTTGCTGCTAAAGATGCTAATATACCAGTTAATGTTTCTATACGTGAAGTTGAAAATGGTTATCCCACACAACGCGTTTTACCTGGATGTGATAGAAACATTTATCCGGCTGATATACAAGTAGATGCTTCAGGAACAGCAGGAACAGCGACAAATATTAAGTGGGATTTCCCAGTACACTTAAAAGAAGGTGCTGAATATGCTATTGTACTTATTTCTAACTCCGATGTTTATAAATGTTGGGTTGCAGAAACTAGTAAATTCGATAAGGTTACTGGTAAAAGAATTATTAAACAGCCATTTAATGGTGTATTCTTTACCTCAGCTAATGCTTCTACGTGGACACCTGAACAAAATAAAGATCTTAAGTTTAAGCTAAATCGCGCGTCATTTAGTACTAATGAATGTACACTAACAATGGAAAATGATAATGTTGATGATACATACCTTGGCCCTAATGCGTTTGAAGTTATAAGTAATCCTTCTGGTTCAACGTGTGAAATCCGCGTTCACCAAAGAAATCATGGTATGTATGGAGCTGATGACCAACATAAAGTAGCATTTACTGAACTTGCTCTTGCTGATGGTGTTACTGAACTTGTTCCTGGAATTGCTGCTTCTACTCTTCAATACGATGATACCGATACGACCACGATTAATAATACTACTTATTTGGTTAAAGAAGCAGAGTTAGATTCATATGTAGTAATTGTTCCGGGTCAAGCAGCTACAACCTCATTTGGTAGACGTTTTGGTATAGCTGGCTCAAGAGTAACACAAAATCAAATGTATGATTTAGTGCGATTAAATACCTCTGTTATTGAATTCCCTGGTGCTGATATTAGATTTGGTTATAAGGGATATGCAGCAAAATCACCCGATGGCCATTCAGGTCAAAAGGGTAATTATACTCCTGATGCAAATTATACCGATATTATTGCTAATAGCAACTTTGATCTTAGTCATCCTGCAGTCATTGCTAGTTCGATTAATGAAGTATATAAATCTATCAGCGGTACTGCATTCATTCAAGGTAAATTTAATACAACGGCTGAAAATATATCACCCGTATTAGATATGACTAGAACTTCTCTATTTACTATTCAAAATAGAGTAAACGATACTGTTAGTGAATCTAGTGCATATACTACTAGAGGAACATTAGTGCCCGATACAGCTAATAGTGGTACTAGTTCTGCTAGTAAATATATTACTAAAACTGTTGAATTAGATACTGACGCGGAAGTATTAGACGTATATATTAATGCTACTAGGCCGAACCATACATCAATTGACGTATACTATAAGATAACTGATAATTCTGACATCGAATTTGATGATCTTACATGGACTCTAATGAATCCTGATGAGACTATACCATTCAATGAAAATGACGTGTTCCAAGACGTTCGGTATCAATTACCTACAACGGAGCAAAGACCATTCAGTAGATTCTCAATTAAGATTGTTATGAGAAGTAAACATAGCATTAATGTACCTAAAATTAAAGACTTTAGAGCAATTGCGACAATATAATGACCAGAATAAAAGTTGAAGATAATTTTGATTTAGAACGAGATATTGATAGCAATGCCGTTATAAATAACAATAAGACTGCATATGCCCAAAGGCTTGAAAAAATCTCTAAGAAAAAAATGCAGGCCGACGAAATAGCTAATATAAAAACTGAACTTGCTGAAATAAAAGCACTAATAAAAGAATTAGGTGGAAAATAAATGTCAGACAATTTAATTAAAACTTTAAAGACTAATACCTTTGAAGAACTTAGACAACATAGTAATGAAATTGCTGCTAATCTTGGCGCTGATGACAGATTAGATGATCAACGGTTAACAGATCGCATTTTATCGCACGATAATGTTAATGGATTAAAGCAGTCAATTATTATTCAAGAAAGCTCAAGTGATTTAGTTAGATTTCAAAATATTGCTGATACCTTTATTGATAATACTGCTGGAACTATTATTCTAGTTGATGGGTCTACTTCTCCGGTCTCAGCTGGCGATGAAATAACTCAGGGTAGCCTACCAAATTATGATTATAGTGCTACTGTAGCTGCCGTTCATATTATTGAAAATAAAAGAAAAATTATTGTAAAAAATAGCAGCGGCGATCTTGATACTGCTACGGCTTTAAATATTACTGGCGGTGGCACAATAGCTAGTTCAGATATTGTAAGAATTGTCTCTGAAAGCTTTGCAAAAGGTTCAATTAGAGTAACAGTTAATGGCCTTGAATATTCTCAAGGGTTAGAAAGCTTTCAATACCATTGTCCATCTGTGGCCGGGAGAATAGAATTAAATAATCCAACAACGGCTCAAATTAATTCCTTAACTAATGGTACACTCGTATATCAAGGTGCTGATCAAGCTAGTGAGATTGATGTTTCGGCCCACGCATCGTTTTACGGTAAAGTGTATCATTCAAATAGCTCTTCTTGTTATTTAAAAACTATAAATGGCTCGTTTTCTTCTAGCGCTGATCTTAAAGTATTAGGCGAAACCACTATAAGCAGTTCCTACTTAACGTCTATCGTAGGATATGCTGAAGGTGCTGGGGCTGTAGAGTTTAATCAGAAACTATCCGCAAATTCAGACGTAAAGGTAATCTCTACTGATCTAGTGACAGCAATTAATGAAGTGCAAGATGATATTGGTGAAATTGCAGATTTACAAACCAATGATACATCTGATGTCGTAAATTCTATTAACGAATTAGAAAATATTATTCGAGATGCAGCTACTGAAGTTACCGATTATGAAATACAAACAGATGCTCATAATATTATTGCTGCAATTGACGAGTTAGAAGAAGTAGCTAGAGGAACAGCTCTTACTAACTACACGCTGAATACCGATTCAGATGATGGTTTAGTTGGTGGCGTAAATGAATTGGAAGTAGCTGCTCGTGGTGATCGTAGCGCTACTAATTATACGATATCAACTAATTCAACGGAAGGTTTAGTTGGCGGTGTAAATGAATTAGATACCGCAGCACGAGGAACCAGTAATAACTTAGTTTCAGATATCCTGAGTACAGAAGCTAAGAATTTAGCTGCAGCTATTAATGAGCTAGATGATCAAATCGGTACAGCAGACGATACTGCTACTATTGCATTTTCTGGCGGACCTGCAGCTGCGGCCAGTGATTCTAATCTTTTAGATGGTGTTAATACAATTGATGCTAAAATTGGTCAAGTAGACATTACTGATGTTGCAACGGGTGATGATACAATCACTGGAGCTATTGCTCAATTGCATGACGAAGTAGGTGATGTTGATATTTCGACAATCGACGCGGATACCACTACAGTTACTGGCGCACTAGTGCAACTTCATGACGA
>Ga0206682_10002593_pt1 | contig 16230 bp, 39 predicted proteins | sample M240m12015metaG_FD_155444 | JGI IMG/M metagenome (GOLD analysis project Ga0206682, IMG submission 155444) | Ammonia-oxidizing marine archaeal communities from Monterey Bay, California, United States - M2 40m 12015 | ecosystem: Environmental > Aquatic > Marine > Intertidal zone | place: USA... | reverse complement strand
ATAGGATATGAACTGCTTTCTTTGAGGGATATAGCAGTAAAGGAAACTCAAAACCGTATGAAATTATATGATGACGATGGGAACGAGATTAAATCGTAAATAGTAGATTGGAATTAATTATAAAATGAATTATAAAGTAAAATTTGAATTAGCAGGGTTTTCAGTTTCTTATAATGTCGAGGCTCAAAATGCCGTTGAAGCAGAAGATGAAGCAAGAAAACAGTTAAGGAAAGATGACGGTATCAAAACAGAAGCAGCAAATCGCGGCATCGACCATCCCGAAACAGGATGGGAAGTCAAACAAATAGAAAGTATTATTGAAGATGGCAGGGAAGGGGAGTAAACCTAGAAATTGTTTCTCGACTAAATTTAAAAAAAATTTCGAGGAGATAGACTGGAAAAAAAATAAAGATAGGAATAATAAGTTTAGAGCAGTAGCGACTACTGACCAAGACGATATACAAAAATAAAATGGCACATTTAGTAATGTTAACAGACGCAAATACTAATCAAGAAATATTATTTAATCTTGATACGGTAGTCTCAATAGAAAAAGCAGTAGGACAAACTGTAATCACGACTCGTTGGGGTAGACAACAAGTGCAAGAATCACTTGATTATATTATGTCAAGAGCAAAAGATGATGACAAAAAAGTGGCAGCGGGAGAAATTTAAAAAAAAATGACGATGAACTCAAGACAAGGGAATGTTAAGAAATTAAAACAAAACGACCTTAATGCAGTAACTTTTACTCAAGTAGTTAAAGGTTATCGGGAAGTGGTAAATAAGTGCAGACTTAACCAGCAAGACGCTTTTTGGGCAATACTTCTATCAGAAAAAGAGGAAGCTATTGAATTTTTAGGCGAAAAAGAAGCAAAACGTACCATGTTAGGTATGGTAGAAGAAGCATTCAGAACTCACGTTAAAGTTTAATTATGGAATTAGTAGAATCATATTCAAGGCAGGACGCTGATTTAGGCGGCACATTTATCTCCGAAAAGGAAGTCACAATAAAATTCAAAGGTGAAGATTTAAAAAATTTACACAACATATTTCACTCTATTGATTTGGAATTAGTCAAAAAAATGGGAGTTTGGGACGAAGAACAAATTGAAACCGTGAACGAATTATTAGGGCATATACTGGAAGGCGTAAGTAATTACGATTTAGTATAAAAAAAGGGGTTGACATACGAAATGGGGCATGGTATATTATTTCTGAGATGCGAAACAAAAACATAACAGCACTACAAATCGAAGCAAATAGTCCTTATAATGACGGTTGGACTCGTCAGCACTATCAGCATGAATTGAATGCTGCGATGAGTGAGGTTCGTGAGTTGGAGGATGAGAAAGCGGCGGCAAAAGCTGAAGTAGAGGCAAAGAAAATTAAGATGAGTAAATCAGACAGAAGGCTTGAACTTGAGAGTTTATTTCCAGAGGCATTATTCGCTGATGGATTCGACAAAGCTATTGTTGGTTGGGAAGCGTCCTCATGTGTGGTTGTTTATGATTACTTTAAATGTATGAATATATTAATGGAGAGGGATGATATGAGTAAGGATGATGCACATGAATTTATGGAGTTTAATGTGGTAAATGCTTACGTTGGAGACTTTACTCCAAGTTTTGTCCATATTTACGAATAATATTAACTTAAATATAATTCGCTTATAATTCACCATACATATAAACAATTAATATAAAGAATACATAAATAAGAAATAAATAAATTTTTGAATGAAAGTATTGATATTATTGAGAAAAATAGAAGAAATATACTACTCACCTTAAATTTATTAAAATATTAATTTAAAAATTTAAATAAATATATGTTAAATAAGATAGTAAATATTGTAGAATATAATATAATGATAATATTAAGTATATTTTTATTAGTTGCATTGTATTTAGGTAGTGTGAACATAATAACAAGTATATTAATTTTTAGTATGTGGTTTTGTTTTGGTTTCCTTTCATTCCAAAAGGGATATAGCCAAAAGCTAGACGAAGATATGCGGGAATATTATAGAGATTTAGTACAAGAAGAATATAATAAAGTAAATAATGAAATCAGTAACAATTAAACTTGGTGATTACGATATTGAGACAATAGAAAAAATATTTGCCAATGAGCCAGACTTCAAGCCGCGCGATCCGCGCGACGAACTGATCGTTGAAATCATGCGGCAAGTCAAGGACAATCCAAAAATTGATCTCGGTTCGGATGAACCCAAAAGTGAATAGAATTACGCCAAATATAGTGCGCCAAATTTTTTAAAATTTTGCCGCATTCTAAAGCATTCTAGTGCATCGAAATTTTTTTAAATTTATGAGCGATATTTAGCTAAATATACTATGTGCAACAATAACTTCTACGACGAACAAATACAATTAAATATAAAATTATTAAATTCTAACAAAAAAACATTGCGTAGGCAAGGTGAAAAAAATTTATTAGAATTAAAAGGTCGAGTAAAGTTTGAATTACGCACGGCCCAAAACCAAATAAAAAAAATATTAAATAACCCAATTATGAATGATTTTTAGCTAAATATAAAAAAGCTCAAATTATGAATGATTTTTTAATAAATATTACCTGCCAAATTTTTTTAAAATTTTGGTTAGCTTCTTCGCAAATAAAGTAATTTTTTCCTCGTCAGTTCCCCAAAAAAATGCGTGACTCAATTCGTGAATTATTGTTTCGTTGTAATCATCATCAGTTTGGTGAGGATTTATTAAAATTTTGGCGCGACCCCCATCTTGGGGAGGATAGCATATCCCTTCAGCCCCAATTTCTTTTCGCGGCTTGCGTATTTTAATTTCGTACTTCTGGCCCTCATAATTAGTGAATCTAACGCTTGACATATTAATATAGTATTACACATAACAATATATTAAAAAAATATTTTAAAAAAAGTTTGACATGGGTTGGGTAATGCCCTATTATATTTCGCATGGCCAAGGTCACATATAATAAAGACGGTACTCCACGCAAACAGGGGAGTGGCCGAAAAAAAGGTAGTAATAGTTTAATTGATACAACAATAGGTGAATTAATTGCCGCTGGACTTGACAATGACGATAGGGTTGTTGTTGGCAGAAAATGGCATGAAAATTTATTTAAAAAAACTATTGACACTCGCACCTCAATAGAGGATAATACTCCAAGTGCTGCTGATGCAGTTCAAGAAAAAATTGCGTATAAATTGACAACATTTAATTAATATGGAAACACCATTTGCTGAACTATACGGACAAAACAATGTTAAAAAGCGTTTATCTTTTTATTTAAAAGCGTTTAACAAGACAAGTTTATGTCCCTTTTTGCTGTTAGTTGGTGCTAAAGGATTGGGTAAAACAGAATTTGCCCGACAATTTGGCGGCAACCTGAAGAACATGGATGGTCGTAATCGACCATTTCTTGAGCTTAACTGCTCTACAATTAAAAATTTGGAGGGATTCTTCGACCAGATTTTTATTCCGCTCATCATGGATGCTGAGATCACGGTACTATTTGACGAGGCACATGAGTTGCCCAAGGATGTTACCAATGCCTTTCTCACTATCTTTAATACCGAACGAGGTCATACTCGCGACTTCCGTTGGCGTGATGGAGAATATCCGTTTAACTTTAAACAGCAAACTTTTTTGTTTGCTACTACTGAGCCAGACAAACTGTTCGCGCCACTCAAGGACAGATTGACTACGGTAGATTTCGAGGATTACACTCCACTTGAGTTGGCACAAATTCTCAAATCTCAAGTCGAGGAGATTTCCTTTGAGGATGCAGCGTTGTTGGAGTTGGCTAAAACGAGTCGCGGCAATGCGCGTGATTGTGTTAAGGTAGCCAAGGAGTTGGTTAATTGGTGCGCGTCCTACGATAAAAAGATTTTTCGTGTAGAGGACTTCCATCAATTTTGCGATGACTTGGGCATCAACCCACTTGGGGTTAGCCATATCGAGAAAAAGGTATTATCCATTCTTCGTCGCGATGGTCAGGCATCATTGCAAGAGTTGTGCGCCAAAACAGGCTTGAGTCGTACTGCGATTCAGCGTGATGTTGAGCTTTACTTGATGAAGAAAAGCCTCATCAAGATTGACGGCAAGCGACACATTACCAAGGAAGGCAGCGACTACATAGATCAAGATGTCAAGGCAAAAACAGCGTAAGCATATCGAGGATATGCGCAAGGAGGTCGTGGAGCTTTGCTCCACGACCTCTCACAAGTCGAGGATTTCCCGTATGTGGGAAGCGGCAACTGGCAACGTAGCATTAAACGATTCCGAGGATACTGAATATATTAATGTAATCATATATAATAAGCCGGATAAATAATATAATTGTAAATAATAAAAAGCTAAATAAGTAAAAGCTAAATAAATAAACACTAAATAAGTAAATAATATAATTGTAAATAAGGAATTTGTAAATAAGCAAATTATAAATAACATAAATATAAATAAGCTAAATAAAGGCACAATAAAAAGTGCCTTATTTTTTTGCATTTTCTTGCATTATTTTCTTGACACGTAACGGCCGGCCGCGCGCCCGCCAAGCGTTACGTGTCAAGTTAAAATGGTAGGCTGGGCGAGAATCGAACTCGCAACCAACGGCTTAAAAGGCCGCTGCTCTACCGTTGAGCTACCAACCCATGGACGCGGAGGTCGGAATCGAACCGACGATAAGAGATTTGCAGTCTCCCGCCTTACCACTTGGCTACTCCGCGGTGTTTTGTTCTAGTAATTCTAAAACAATTTTTTTAACCAACGTTCCGTCATGCATACCACGCAAAGAATTTTTTAAAATTTCACGCTCTGCATTTGTTAGCTTTATAACATATTCTCTTTTCAATGTTTTTTATAGTTTATATTCTCAACTGTATTGTCCCAACACGCACGACACTCGCCACACTCGTTGTTTTGCTTTGAAGCCGGACAATTATACCCATCAGGAGAAACACCGCTTGTTGTTAATCCTAATTTTTTTGCCAAGCTAGTTGGCGGCTTCCCGTCTACCATATAGGCCGACAGCCTAATAGTCAAATTTTTTGGCAGTCGCTTTAGTTTCATCCACTCCCGCACAAAACCGTACTCTCTTGTTGGGAGCCAGAATTTAATGTGAGGTAGATTGCGTGCCACTTGTGCAATTTTTTCGAGGTGCCAAACACCTTGAACGTCTCCACTATCATGCCAGCGGAAATGCCCGCTCTTTTCCTGCTTATTAATTAAGAAGGTAATTTTATTAACCCAACCGAGACTTTTTAAAGAGTCTAACCGTTTTTCCATTGCAGCAATAACATTAGGAAAAACATACCTTCCCTTCTTCGCATAACAAATAGAACAAATAGAATTTATTATACTGGCTAATTTATTGCCTGTGATACAATTTTTTGCAGGTGTGCTGTATCCATGGCCCGGCATCTTTGACGGCTTGGATAAAGAGCCAATCTCGGTTTTAACTTGTTTAACTGTCATCCTCACAACAAAAAAAATTTACCAGATAACGTGGGGAAAGTCAAGCATCCTCTCCGAAAATCTTCTTCCACCCTTCGGGGCTTGTGCCTGACATGACAAACTCGCGTTGATCGGCATCTAATGAGCGCAGCGCGTCTTGGACAGGTAGACCTTGGTTCAGGTCAAAAAGTTCGCTGCCATGAATGGTCACCGTGTAGGGTTTCCCTGTGACACGACATGGCCCTGTGAATGTATACGTTCCCTTTTCATAATCTTGCGTATACGTGCAGTTAGTGTTAATGTATCTATTGCTCATAACTTTTAAAGTATAGATTAGAATGGCTCGAAAGTCAACAATATTTTTTAAAAAAAAATGTTGTTGACACGTAACGCTTCGCCGGCCCCCCGGCGTCCGTTACATGTCAAGGAAAAAATGCACCTGCGGTGCATTTTTTTTAAGTGTAAATTATTTTCACCTATAGTGTTTTTTTTGTTGCGTTTTATCTCTGAGTAGTGCATAATTTTCTCAGTTGGCAATGAGGTCAACACCCTATCAAAAAAAGATGACAGGATTAATGTTACACTGCGGGGCGCACAAGGTCGAGTACGATCAAGTGCAGCAGTCGGATACGCCCGAGGCAACTCGGACGCATACGCCTATCCCCCATTCCCACCTCGTTGATTTAGTTCGCGATCGGTTGGGCGGTGATGGTATGCAGATTCTTGAGGAATCTCACGCCCTCACACACGATTCAAATCGGTACTTCGGTTTGTTTCGGGTTGGCACTGGAGAAGAGTCCAGTGATTCGCAGGATTACGGTGCAGTCATGGGGCTGCGTAATTCACATGACAAAACTTTCCCATCTGCGCTTGCGTTTGGTGCGAATGTTTTTGTTTGCGACAACCTTTCCTTTTCGGGTGAGGTTAAGTTCGGGCGGAAACATACCGCTCATATCCTTCGGGATTTGCCAAAGATGGTGTCTCGCACCGTTGGCAAATTGGCCGATGCGTGGGGCTTGCAAAAGCAACGCTTCGCGGGTTATCGCGACCATGACTTGTCGCGTCTTGAGGCTCACGATTTGATTATCGAAGCCTTTCGGGGTGGTGCTTGCACCAGCACCCAGATCAAGAAGGTGGTTGACCAATGGCATGTGCCAAACCACTCGGAGTTCAAGCCGCGCAATGCGTGGTCGATGTTCAATGCCTTTACCGAGGTGTTGAAGGGTAACTTGAATGAGTTGCCCAAGCGCACGCAAGCCCTTCATGGTGTCATGGATGGCCACTGCGGTTTGAAGCTGGAGCGTCCAGCCGATACGGTTCTGGCCGTTTAGTATCTTCGGCCCTCCCTTCGGGGAGGGTTGTTGTCTCATAACACTAAACCTCCTCGCGTAAGCGAGGAGGTTTTTTATTTAAAATATTTGATTTTTATTGTTGACACGTAACGCTTGGGCGGCCCCCCGCCGGCCGTTACATGTCAAGGAAAAAAACTTCCCTTCGGTAAGTTTTTTTTTAAATATTTTTTAAAAAGAAGGTTGACCTCTTTGTTCTATACTGTATTCTTTCTGTATGGCAACACGTAATGCTTCCAATCTTTGCAAGAATCAAGTCAAGGCCGAGTACCGCGCATGGGTTCTCAAGGCGTTTAACATTTGGTTAGGCTCGTTGTTTAAGTTTACCCGTACCAGTCATGGGGCTAACTGTAAAGTTGATAGTGCAACTGTTTATTCTTTACCCGCTACAATTTGGGAGTTTGAGCAATTTCTCGCTGGGGAGAGTTTGTTGATGACTCGCTTGGGTGGTGGCGAAGTAAATTTGCATTGCTTTGAATCTGATTGGCCTACTTATGCTGCCCAAAAAAATAGTCGTTCTTTTATGTTGAACGATAAGACGCTGTACAGAAATTTTAATTTTAATTACTCTCATGATGAGATTCCGGTGAATGCTCATGGTAAAAGTAATTTTGGTGCATGGTATGATTTCTGTGGCAACCCAACGCAAAAACTTTTGGATATTGCCATTGCGCCCCAAAACTTCAAGCACAATAGTTTGGTGTTTGTTACTTTCGATTGTAACGTGCAAGCTGGCATCCAAGTTCTTCCGGTCGAGATCCAGAATTTTATTATTACACGAATGGAGAAGCAAGGCGGTATTATTGCAGACCACATTACCGATGCGGTTGTGCATTATATTAACGAGAATACTGGCAACAAAGTCAGGTGCATCATGCACGTCGAGTATCAAGCGCAGCGTCATCCTATGATGTTGTTGGGCTTCACTAATTCGCGTCAAGTGCTGGAGGATTGCGGTGAAGTTAAAAACCGTATCTCTCGTGAAAAAAAATCTAATACCGTTGCTACCAAGAGAACATTAAATGAGCAAGAGAAAAAACAACTCAGATCAGATTTAAAAAGTTTTAAATTTACGCGACATGAATTAATGGAAAAATATAATTGTAACTCCAAGCAGGTGGGCGCACAATTAACGTGGGTGGATCGATATGGCGATATCGGGGGTTATGCAGATGACACAATGCATGACCTGATTGTCAAATGTGCAAAAGGGATTTGACATCCGCCTGATGGCCATGTATAGTAGCTCTTGTGTATTTGGCACTGATAGTATTGGGAGGGTTATTTATTGCTATGATGTTACATATAAAATCAGGCGATTAAATAAAAAAATATACATTGAAAAAACTACTTGACATATGGAAAAAAATACGTAAACTGAATGCACCACCTGAGGTGGTGCATCGAGATAAAAAGAAGTACTCTCGTAAAGAGAAATTTAAAAAAAGTTTGGATTAAGTATTGACAAGTGATCATGATTAGCTTAAGCTTTTTTGAGTGCGGGGTGAACAAGGAACATTCGCGTGCTGGCCAAGTGGCCTGTGACTATTAACCCAGACAAGGAAAGGAATTCATTGTTTATGACAAAGAAACAACTTACCAAGGTCATCAGCGACGCAGTATCTGCAGCGTTGACGAAGGTCTCCTCCATCAGGAAGAGCAGCACGTCAACACGTGGTACTGACCGCAACAGTAACATCCGTGCCGCGATTCGTTCGGGCCGGAGCAAGGGTGCTGTTCGCCGTCAGTACAAGCTGACTGACTACGAGTACCGTGGCCACAAAGCCGTGGTGACCCGTATGGCTAACGGCAACTAAGCTGTAGCCGCCTAATCACTCCCGTCTCGGAATTTGCTAGCCATCCGAGACGGGAGGTGCAGGGCTCCAGTCGGAGTGTAATTCATTTATGTTCGTTTGGGGATGTAGTTCAAAACCCCTCCCGCAAGGGAGGGGTTTTTTATTTTAATTATAATTTATTTAACGCTAAATAGCAAACGATAAAATAGTAAATAGTAAATACATAAATAGTAAATAAGAATACCCTAAATAAGGATTTCGCACAATATTAAAAAAATTCGCACAATACTTATTTATAATGAGACCAAGTCTCATGTAACGGCCGGCGGCCTACCCGTCAAGCGTTACGCGTCAAGATCTTTTTTAATCTTTTTGGGGGCCATAAACTGCGTCCGCGAACTCCGCCCCAGCCCAATCGCGTGGCGCACGCATGCGATCAAAGAGCCGACCAAGATCCACCCCATCAGCCAACACCGGCTCTGGAGCCATTTCAACCTGCGCCTCAAACACCTCTTCACATTGAATATCATCTCTCATAACAGACATCAGTATACAGTATTTTCTTAGAATGTCAACACTTTAAATTTAAAAAAAATTTAATTTTTATGTTGACGCGTAACCGATCGCGGCGGTGCGCCGAACCGTTACGTGTCAAGGAGAATATTTGCCAATCGTTATTTCTTTGTTGTGAATTAATACGTGCGCCGCCTCAGTTACTGGTTGCCCTGTATTTTTGTCAACAAAAGTTTTATGCTTGTAAGGATTGTATGTCACGATTTGTTTGCCTTTGAAAATACGGTAAGACGGTTCAGTGAACCAAAAGTCTTCAACCAGCTCACCCGCAACATAGGCGTGAACATTTTTGCGCTTTTGCTTTAAGACTCGCTCCCTGCCTGCGGGTTGCACGCGAAAATTAGCATCTCGCAAAATTACACTTTTGGCATGCTTAATAACCTTGCCGCGGTGCCTGACGGACAGGCACCGCTTGTGAAGATTATAATAAACTTGAACGTGCATATCAATATCCTGCGATGCAAAGATCCCGACCGAGAGCTTCGGTCAGTCGCTTGGTGTCCAAATTGCCGCACCCCTTACCATCACCGATAGAGTCACGAGTAGGGCAGCCAAGCGCAAACCACATTTCCAGATCGTTGGTGGTAGGATGAGAGTACGGTGACCAATCGAGATGAAAACAATATTTCGCGCTAGTGGCGCAATGGATATCGTGCCAAATTTTACTGACATCATCCTCATGCTCGACGGATGACTTATAAAAAAACTCGTGCCCGTCCTCAACTACAGCCATCTTGTCTGGAGTCATGTCGCTCCGCTTAAATGTATATGTCTTTACTTCCTGCATAACAAAAAAAGTATATCAAATTAAAAAAGAAAAGTCAAGAGGATTACCAGTCGCAGCAGCCACCGTAATCCTCATCTGTCCCCATGCCCGCACTCGCGAGGGCATCCGCGTCCGCTTCCGCGTCCGAGTTAAAACCATCCCATGGCTCAGACTCCTCCTCCTTCTCCGGCCAAACGACATCACCATCAAAGGTGACCTCAGTACCCTCACGCGAGGCCAAGATGATGGCCTTTTCAAGACCATCGTGAGACCGTGGGAAACCCGCAGCATCGCCGGAGTTGGCGATCTGCACTTTGTACATATTTTCAAACATATCTCTCATAACAAAAAACAGTATATCAGAATCTCAGGAAAAAGCAAGCATTAATGTCACTTTTTTACACTTTTTTTCCGCCAGATGCGCAGCCCATTGCTCGGCGCGTCTTTTGCGATCTTCCATCGCTGCAATCGGAAAATCGCGATCCCGTGCGGTTTGAGGTAAAACAAACACACCGCGTTTGAACTGTTCCCATGTAGGGCGATCCACTGGGTGAATCGCTTCCCATGCCTTTTTTAACTCTTTTCTTTTCTCTATTTCTCTCATAACAGGAATCATTATAGCACACCCCCCCAAAATAGCAAGCATTATTTTAAAAAAAAATAAAAAAGTTTTTTTATTTTTTACTTGACACGTAACAGTTGCGCGCAACCCCGCTGGCCGTTACGGGTCAAGCATTAAAGAGAATTACTTTTTGCCGAAGCAAAGAGAGCAAGACTCAAAAAACTTACACCAACACAACTCCTCCTCCTCCTCTTTCGCGACCATCTCCGCGTCCTGCGCCTCGATAGCAGCTTGACGCTCCTCTTCACACACAGCCTCAAACTCCGCACGCGCATTTGCGTCCGCCTCGAACACCTCTTCACAACTGATATTATCTCTCATAACAGGGAACAGTATATCACAACCTTCAGAAATGTCAACCCTTAATATCAATTTTTTTTTATTTTTATTTCTATCTTTTCCCTTGACGCGTAACGGTTCGCGGGCAGGCCGCCGGCCGTTACATGTCAACACTTTTTTTCATCTTTTCACAAAAAAAACACTCCGCTCTCGCGGAGTGTTTAGTGTTATGAGGAGACAAGCAACAGTTATGAGGTTGCCAGCTTTTTAAGTTCGGCGAGATTGCCTCTACTTAAAATTTTTATTAAACGTTCAGTCAGTCCACCTTTAGTGATGATATTTTTAAAATAGCATCTTAAAATTAATTTTTCTTGGCGGTTAAGGTCAGAGATCATCGGAATATCTTTTTTAGCGTACGATTTCTTTTTAACCTCGCTTGCATTATAGCGTCATCAATTTTTTTATCAATCAGCTTAAATGCCAAAATAGATTTGCCGCTTCGATTTTTGAATTCAATGTTCATAGTTTATAGAATGCGTGTTGCCCAATTACTTTAACAGGCTTTTGGCCTTTTGCCCAGTATGGAAGTTTTTTCATCCATGTCGCGTGATAGTGGTTAGCATATCCAACATAGTCGCGACTTAATGTTTTCACATTCTTTGCAACGATAATTGCATACTTCGCTTGCGGCACTTTCAACAGATGCTCCAAGTCTTTTAATTTTTTACCGTTCCAACAACTAAATTGCCATTTTTTAAGGCATACCTCCGAGGGAGTCCGTTTTCTTTCAAATGCTCGTTGAGCAATGACAGCACCCACCGCATACATTCCCTTTTCCCCTTCGCCTCTGGCTTCCGCCAATATAGTGATTGCGACAATTTTGGTTTCACGACTGAGTTGATGGTTCTTATGTGTGTGGGCATAAACAGAGTTAACAATTAACAATAATTGAAACGCGAAAGGTATAACACAAAGAGATATAATAAATCTTTTCATATTAGAGCCTTGCCTTTCCTTCTTCGATTGGCCACATTCCTTCCACCCTATCCATGCGGAACCGCTTGTACTCGCCCGTCTCCATGCACTTGCCGCCGATGCCAGCGAACTTTTCACCGTTAGTGCGATTAGCAAACGACTCATCCAGTTCGATCTGGTAGCTGTGCATAAGGTTGCCAGTGTTTTCTTCCCCGTCATGTGTGGCGGGCCGATAGTATATGTCGAATATTTCTCTCATAACAAAAATTAGTTTAACAGGTTTTTCAATAAAGTCAACAATTATTTTTTATTAGTATTGAGAAGCTTTTGCTTCTCAATGTTGAATTTGGCCACCTTATGGCGATGGTCTTTGATTGGGTCAAGGAATTTGATCGGGCCATTCAAGACGATTGCCACGTTCAATTCGTGAATTTTCTTCTCTATGTCTATTTCTCTCATAACTTCAAACAGTCTAGCATAGTCTTTTGGTAAAGTCAAGCACTTATTCGCACTCGTGGCATTGGAACCGGTCCAGATCATTCCAGTTTGCAGCCTCTTCTTGGCTGATCTGAAGTTTCTCGCCGCATCCGCAGCAAGACACTAACACGGGCGACTCTTCGCTAACGAAGACCTCTTCTAGTTCGATTCTATCCCTCATAACTGCAAACAGTATAGCACAACCTCCGAAAATTGCAAGCATTATTTTCACTTTTTTTAAAAAACTTTTTTTACTTTTTTTCACTTTTATGCTTGACACGTAACGCTTCGCGGGCAGGCCGCCGGCCGTTACATGTCAACAATAAAAACGCGTTGCGCGTTTTTATTCGGTTTGGTGGTTTAATGTTGTACCAAATCGGACTAGCATTGTCTTGGGCGTGCCGTCATCTATTGGCTTTAAAAACTTTTGCCATGTAGGCGGATAATATAAAGTAGTCACACCTTTCTTATCAGCAAAAGAAATTTTCTTATAAACAACTTTCTTTTCAGTAACCACGCAACCAGATAAACAGATTGCACCAACTAAACTAATTATTTTTTTCATATTATTGCATTCGCTGCGCGTCGACTTTAGTAGCTATTCTTTCCATTATTTTCTTCTGGCCCGACCGTTGGAGCCATAGAGCAAGAGATCTTTCAAACCAGTCTTGTGGCTTGCGTTCACATTTTACATCCTCCAGCCAACGGTTCAAGTGGTTTGATGTTGTTGGACTATGTTTCTCGTCGGTGCGATAATACTTCAGGCCGACCTTTGCGGCGACTGGTGTATCGTAGGAGAAGAAAACAGTTGTCCTGTCGCTCAAGTGGAGTTCAGTTTCGTTTAGGCTTATTCGTTTTAGTTTCATAATTATTTAATTAAGGCAATAAAGTAGCGATTAGCAACATCAGCCATTTCCTTATCTTTAGCGTGTTTCTTTCGGGATATCGAGCTAATGTAGTTAAGGATTTCTTCTGTTGGCTTCTCTTTGTATTTCTCACGAAGGCTCAAGGCCCAATGGAACCAATCTGATTCTACTGTTCTGACTTTACCATTGGCAAAAATTGTTTGAACAAACATCTTAAAACCGGGTTCGCTGCGTGTCATGTAGGCGTGGGCGAACTCCTCAATTTTGCCGTTGTCTTCGGGGTTGAGATCGTCAGGCGATTTAGCAGCCATAGCAACCTTAACGCCTCGCGTCACCAACTGCATACCGTCAATTATTGAGTCTAGGGAAAAAATTGTCATTTGGTATTACTTGGGGCAAACTGGTTTATTTCGTAAATGCCGTCCCACTTCTTTTGATGCTTATGTACAGCGAATTCATGTGAGATTAGTTCAAACAAATCTTCGCGTGATTCATGCCCGATGCTTGTTTGCCCATAGGTGCTGAAGTAGCGAGCAATTTGTTTTCGAATACTTTCTTCAAGTTGTTTCATTTCGTTCATAGTTCGTCACCTCCCCAGTTAGACATAGACAATTCACTATTGCCTCCTTCTGGCATTACCTTTTCGATCTTCCATGGCCACGCATTGGAATCAATCACTTGCGCTAGGCTCAATGCATCCATTGAGCCAGAGTGATCTTTGCCCACCGTGTTGACATATTCTTTTGTATTAACCTCATTAGCATCTAAGTCGTGCCAAGTTAAAACAAACCGCGTTTTCATTACTGAGTCCTGTATCATAACAACAAAGAGATTATCCTATAAATTTTTTTAAAAGTAAAGTACTTTTTTCAAGTTCAGCCAATTTTTTTGGGCTTTTAGTTGGCTTCAGTTCATTCAAGAAAAGAAGCATGGAAGTTCGAGCAATTGCCTTCTTTAATAGGGGATCGACTTTTGGCGCGACTTTGCGGGTTTTTGGGTAGGTTGTCATGTAGTCAGCCCAATCAGCGTCAGTCCAATCAGCAAAGGGGCTGCTCATTTCGGGTTCCTCCCATAGTAGCCAGCCCGTTGCCGGCGTTGGTGCTTCGGATCATTGTTCACAACATAGACGCGCCCATTCAGGGTAATCGTCTCGACTTCTTGTTTCTTATCCCTCATAACAGAAAACAGTCTACCAGAATCGTTTGAAAATTGCAAGCACTTTTTTTAAAAAAATAAAAAAACTTTTTTGTCTTTTTTGCTTGACACGTAACGCTTGGGCGCCTCCCCGCCGGCCGTTACGCCTCAAGCTTTTTCTTCATTTTTTTACATAAAAAAACACCCCGCTTTCGCGGGGTGTTTATGTTATGAGGTATGACAGACAACACGCACACACAAACGAGGTTATTACACCTCGGAAATTTTTTGTTTAAACTCCGCAAGTGCTTTCCGTATTTTAACACTTGCCGCAGCATCCATGGCGATGCTGCGTTTTGAGCCACGCAACCGATGAAGAAAGTCTGTTGCTTCGCGGGTGATGTTCTTCTTGACCATCCGCTTTTGGCCCTCCGCTTGGAGTTTATCGCTGCGCTTCATCTTTTTGCGCGTTAATGATTTTGTTTTACTCATTTCTTCTTCTTCTTCTTCTTTAAACTCTTGGCACAACTTTTGCCATTCATTGTAATCTAACATTTTAAATAAAATGGTGGTTGGACTATTTGTTTACCAACAACTTTTCGGCTTCCAAATCAAATTTTCAGATTTACCTACTTCGTACCCATCCAGACTACCCTCTGCCACTTGGCCGTCGAGCTTGTCCAGTTGTCGCCTTAACGCCTTGGATGCGTTTATTCAGCCACACCGATCTCACTCCGTCGAGCGAGAAAATTAATTAAGTTGCTGCCGCACCACCAGCAGTTATAAGTTTCATTAGCATATGATATGAAACAATTAACGGGCGTGAACTTTCAACTGTGTCGTGCGCACGAGACAGATTCACAGGGGTATTTAACTCCGTCAACTTAAATTCAAAGAGCGTCTGGGATTGACTAGCATTGCATTCCTGCCCTAGTCTTTTACATCGGCCCAGCCCGATGTATATGGTTAGCTTACCAACTCCAGATGATTAATCTGGGAGATGTTAAACCGGCGTATGCCGTGACTCTCGCCATCAGCAAATTTATACCCCTTAATGTGGTCAGGGTGTCTCTCGGTAATGGCCACGGTGTATTCCTTGGTCATCCCGTCCTTGCGCTCATAGTTCACATGGTAGCGCGGCGCATTATCGATTTGGTTCATTATTTCTTCGTTTGTCATCATAACTTGATTTTCTGTCTTGTGGTTCTTCCGAACCGCTGCAAGTAGTCTACCTGCTAGGCGGCGTAATGTCAACCCCTTTTTAATCTTTTTTTCCATACTTAAAAGCGGCTTGGTCAGCAGCAGTACGCAGATGTCCGCGATCAACGGGCTGGCCTTTGGTATTATGTGTCTGCATAGCAAAGTGTTTGTACCCTCTGTCGAAGTCTTCTTTAAGGCCATGCATATCTTCTGTGGTTATACTGCCCATACCTTCGATCCGTTCTGTCTCAGTAGCTTTACGCTCACTAAAGTCTTTATGGCCGAGATTGCGTTGATGTGCTTCGAATCCGTTATTGTTCATGTTATTACTCATACTAATTTAAAATTTATCCACAAGTAGGGAAGAGTCTACCATTACCCATTTGATCACCACCCCAGCCATGCGCTACCTCTGTACCATCTTCCTCAAGTACCCATGGCCACATATTAGTATCAGCCTGTTGAGCTATTGCCAGAGCTTCATCCATGCCAGAGTGGTCAATGCCTTCCTTGTTGGTGAAGTCTTTACTGCTAACACGATTGGAGTCTTCATCTTTCCAAGTGATTGTGTATGTCTTTCTATCTCTCATAACTGGATATAGCTTACCTGATTTCTTTTGCTTTGTCAACTTCTTTGTTATCCCACTCGAAGGGGATCTCATCCCCTTTGAGTGATGGCTCAGGCGCACCGCAAGAGTTGTTGTTGCAGTGAGGGCCAAGGTAGTGGGAGGTGTTAG
>Ga0206682_10002591_pt1 | contig 16244 bp, 11 predicted proteins | sample M240m12015metaG_FD_155444 | JGI IMG/M metagenome (GOLD analysis project Ga0206682, IMG submission 155444) | Ammonia-oxidizing marine archaeal communities from Monterey Bay, California, United States - M2 40m 12015 | ecosystem: Environmental > Aquatic > Marine > Intertidal zone | place: USA... | reverse complement strand
GTGGACGGTGCACCGAGCAGTGCGCGTCGCATCTCTCGGAGCTCCCCGAAAAATTTCCCGGGAAAAGAGAAAAGATTCGCGCTGACGCGGAGAAGATCGAATGTCCGAACGGCGCACCGAAAAAAGAGCCGGCGCGTTTTCGCGCGCGTCTCAGCTACGTATTAACGCGCTAGCGTTGTCTACCTCGCGCAAATCCCGACGCCACCGGATCACCCGAGCGTCTCAGCGAACCGATCCCGTGATGAAACGCGTCTCCGTCACCTCGCCGCCTCGCCCTTCTCCTCGTGTCTCTGGTAAAACAGGATGTACCCCTGTTCGCTAGAGCCTTGGTTTTCGCGCGTGTTTCCGTACAGGCGCATCACATCCGCCTCCTCGGCGATGTCCACGGCGTCGTCGTCGTACGTCAGCCACTGCCCGTGCGACTTGACCAGCGAGACGTAGTGCCCGTGGTTGGGCCCTGACCCCGCGTGCACGACGATGGCGAACAGGTCGTAATACGCGTCTTTCTGCTCCGCGGACGCCTCCTCCGACAGCGTGTCCAGCCTCAACTCCGGCGGGAACACCACGCGGTGCATGAGCTTCGAGTGGCGCCCTGCGCTCTCGATGTACTTGAACCGCTTCAAGTGCAGCGCCAGGACGGACGGCGCGGATTTCAGCACCATACGCTTGTGCGCCTCCTGCAGACCCCCGCACTTGTCGCACTGGAACTTGTCGCGGTTCGCCAGGAGCTCGTCGGAGGAAAACTGACGCAGGCACGCGCTGACGCTCGCGTTTTGCTCGACGTCCAGGCTCAGATCCAGAAACGCCTCGTCGCGGCGCGTCACGTTCTCGCACCACAAACACTCCGTCTCGTTCGTGAGGTGCCCCTGGAAGATCTCGTGGATCCACGTCGTTACGGGCGCGCGGTGATTCGTAGCGTCATCGTCCGTCTCCGCCGCCGGCCCCCGCGCCGCGCGCGCCTCGCGCTCCAAGATCTCGCAGCATTCGTTGAGGGTGTAGTTGAAAAACTCGTGCGCGTCCTGGTGCATGAACGAGCGGAACAGCTCGTTGTCGCGCTTGAGCCTCGCGATGAACCGCTTCGGGGAGTACACGCCCGTGCGCTTGTTCTGCGACGCGATCTCAAAGAACAGCTCGCCCAGGCACGTCAGCAGGTTCTCTTCGTGCGTCTCGGGAAGGCGCTCGTAGTACTCCAAGAGCCCTTCTCTGAACGGTCTGCAGAAGTACAGCGCCTGCAGCACGGAGTTGGCGTAGCACGTGTTGCCGAAGTTCTCGAGGCCGTAATACCGCTCGCCGTTGGGGATGTGACCGTCGATGGCCTTCTCCAGCTTCGTGGAGCTGTTCCCCTGCGCGCGTGGAGAGGGAGGCGACGGGTCGGGTGATCCAGAGTGTCAGATTCGCGGGCGGAACGCGGAGGCCGGGGGAGGCAGACGCGCCGGGTTCGGGTCGGATCGCGCGCGTACCATGGCGCGGAGAGACCTGCGAGGTCGGCGCGGTAGCGGGAAGGCCCGGGGGAAGTGCGCCGCCGAGACGCCGGCGCGCGGGGCGCAGTGTTGCCCGCAGACGTGGACGAGAAACGTTTTGGTGGTGGCGGTGAAAAAAAATACCTGTATACTTTCACTATAAGTTGATCACGATAAGTGCATCACTCGCCTCGCGTGCGCCGCACCTGCCATCCCCGTCTCGCTCGAACGGTGAGACGTCCTCCTCATCGAGCGCTTAGAAGATGCCGAGGAACTTTTTCTTCTCCTCGGGCGCCGCCGCCTCCGCCGCGGGCGCCGCGGGCGCGGGCGCCGCCGCCGCGGGCTCCGCCGCCGCCTCCGCCTTTTTGGGCGCCTGCGGCCCCGAGCTGGCGACGCGCTGGTACCTGTCGGCGAGCGCCGCGAGGCGCTTCGCATCGCCGGTGGCGCTGGCGAACACCCCGGGCGCGCCGACGCGCCAGGCCCAGTTCCCGTCCGCGATGCCGGGCGTGTTCATGCGCGCCTCGTTGCCGAGCCCCATGACGTCCTGCATGGTGAACACGCACGCCTTGCTGACCGAGGACATGCCCATGCGGATGAAGCCCCACGCGGCGCCCTCGGCATCGGAGATGCCGGCGTAGTTGGCGAGCTTGAGCTTGGTTTTCTCGTCCTGGTTCTCGTACCAGCCCTGGCTGGTCTCGTTGTCGTGCGTGCCGGGGTAGCAGAACGAGTTCTCGTAGTGGTTGTGCAGCAGATGCGGCGAGCGCTCGTCGTCGCCCCAGGCGAATTGGAGCACCACCATCCCCGGCGCGTCGATCCCCTCGCGCAGCGCCACGACGTCCTCGGTGATCACGCCGAGGTCCTCCGCCACGATGGGCGCGCCGCCCACGGCCTTCTCGATGCCCTTGAAGAAGGACTCGCCGGGGCCGACCATCCACGAGCCCGTCTTGGCGGTTTTGGCGCCGGCGGGCACCGAGTAGTACGCGGCGAAGGCGCGGAAGTGGTCGATGCGCACCTCGTCGTGCAGCTCCAGCGCGCGGCCCAGACGGCCGGCCCACCAGCGGTAGCCCTCCGCGTCGTGCGCGGGCCAGTCGTACAGGGGGTTGCCCCACAGCTGGCCGTCCTCGGAGAAGGCGTCGGGGGGGACGCCCGCCACAGCGCTCGGCTTGCAATCGCCGTTGAGCAGGAACAGAGACTGGTTGGCCCAGACGTCCGCGGAGTGCCCGCCGACGTAGATGGGCATGTCGCCCACGAGAGCGACGCCCTTTGCGTTCGCGTACGTCTTAATCGCGAGCCACTGCTTGTCGAACAAGAACTGCGTGGCGCAGAACTCGTCGATGGACGCGGTGGACGACGCGCGCTTCGCCTCGAGCGCCGCGGCGTCGCGCGTGCGCAGCTCCGCCGGCCAGTCCCACCAGTCCTTCCCGAGCAGCTCCGGGGTCTTGCAGATGGCGTCGAAGAGCGCCGCCTCCTTGAGCCACGTCTCGATCTCGGGGCGCGCGCGCCACGCTAGGTACGCGGACTTGAGCTCGTGCGAGTCGGGAAGCGCCAACAAGTTGTTCGCGGCTTTCGCGATGACGGGCTCGTTCTTCTCCGCCACCGCGTTGAAGTCGACGTCTCCTCGCACGTTGTACGGATGCGGGAGCTCGCTGGACTCCAGCAGGCCGTCCTTCACCAGGTCCGGGAGGGAGATCATGAGGGTGTTCCCGCAGTGGGCGTCGCGGCCGGAGTAGGGCGACCAGTAGTCCTCGCGGATGCCGGGGATGGGGCGGCCGGGGGGCACCAGCGGGAGCACCTGCCAGATCTGCATCTTCGCCTCGGCGAGCCAGTCCACGAACGCGTACGCCTCCGCGCCAAGGTCGCCGATGCCGTACGAGCCGGGCAGCGAGGTGGGGTGCATGATGACGCCCGCGCGGCGGTCCACCGGGGGCTTGGGGAACATCGTGGTGTAGCCATCGACGACGGGCTCGCCTGCGGTCGTCAGGAAGGAGGGGACGGGGACGGGACGAGGTGAGTCCGCGGCGCGCGCGGTCGGAAACGTCGCTTCGAGCGCGTGGGAGACCGCGGCCGCGGGGCGGTCGAGGCGTCGAGCGTGGCGCCTGGAGCGGGCGGCGGCGTGCGTCGAGCCGGCGCTCGCGCGCGGGCGTCGTGAAAATTAGATCGCCGACTTCAACCACGCGCGAGGGGACGCGTTCGGGCCTCGGCCGGGCGCTCCACGCGCTTCGCGCGCCGGTTCGAGGCCACCCGCAGAAAAAAACAAGATCGGCGTCGCGACGCACCGGTCTTGGGCGCGGCCATGGCACGGACAGCGCGCGCGACACGCGGCTTGCCGGCCGAGCGCGCGCGCCTGAGCACAGACGGCGCGAGAGGCACCGCTTGGGTAGCAGCGAAGGACGCCATGGCGCTGCTGGGTGCAGCCGCCGCGTCCGTTGGGAAGTGTCCGGCGGCTTCGATGCGATTTCAAAAAGACCGTTCAAGACTCAAGGAACCACCCGCTTTTGTGGCTCAGGATCCTGCTTTTGTGGCTCAGGATTTTTCCAAGCTGGACTGCTGACCCCCTATGGGTTTCGTGGATAGCCTTGTATGGCGATATCACAGGCCCAAGATCATCTGAGTTTCGCGAAACTTCACCGGTGCCGAGTCTCTCGCAAAAAAGGTAAACAAACCCGGAGCACTTGTTAAAGCACGACACGCGCGGTCACGCGCGCGGCAGACGCGGGGTGTCGGACCGCGTTCCCCGCGCCCCGATGTCGTCGTGCGTCACCGCGGTCGAGGTCGCTTCCCGACGGACGCGTCCCCGGCCGCGACCGCCGGTCCCGGGTCGCGTCCTCCGGGCATCCGCGACGCGCGTTTCGGCGGTTCCGGCGAGCTCACGCGACGTGCGCGAGTGCGTCCTGAGCGTGGACGTGGGCACGACCGCGCTGAAAGTCGTTCTCCTCGCGCCCGACGGCACGGCGCTTGGCGTCTCCGAGCGCGCGTACGCGCGCGGCACCACGCGCGGCGACTCGGGTCTGTCGGGCGCGATGGAGCAGGACCCGAATGAATGGCTCGAGGCGTTTGCGCGCGCCGCGCGCGACGTGCTCGCGCCGTTCGGCGACGCGAAGCCAGCGGGCATCGCTCTGAGCGGCCAGATGCAGAACGTGGTGCTGGCGCGCGCGGGCGCAAGCCTGCGGCCGTGCCTGCTGTACTCGGACGTGCGCGCGGTGGAGGAGGCGGAGCGCATCCGGAGACGACTGCGTTCGGACGGTGTACGTGACAATGCCGCGTTTCCGCTCGCCAACTTCAAGGGCGCGGCGGCGTGCTTGTGCAAGTGGCTGTGGCTCGCGCGCCACGACGCGGAGACGCTCGCGGAGGCGGAGACGCTGTTGCTGGGTGCGCACAGCTTCCTGGCGTACGCGCTGTGCGGTGGCGACCGCTCGGCCGCGGCGTGCGACCCGACGACGGCGTCCACCACTGGCCTGCTCGCGGCGGGCCCGCCCTCTTCCGCCGCGCGCTGGGCGAAGGAGGCGTGCGGCCTCTTCCCCGGGGTGGACCCCGCGCTGCTGCCTCCCCTGCTGCGCGGGTTCGCGCCTCCGCCGGTGGGGGAGGTCTCTGGGAAAGCCGCGGAGACGCTGCGGCTGCCGCGGAACCTCGAGGGCGTGCCCGTGTTCCACGGCGTGGGCGACCTGGCGAGCACCACCGTCGGCGCGGTGGGCGTCGGCGCCGCCGGAGGCGCGAGCTACGCGTACTGCGGCACGTCGGGGTGGGTCGCGCGCGTGCGCACGCGGGGTGAACGACTCGAAACGGAAACGCGCGTTTCTTCGTCGAAAACGGAACCCATCTCTTCGCCCACGACGTTCACGTTGCTCCACCCCGACCCGAAACTGGAGATCGTGGCGGCGTCGATGGTGACCGCCGGCGGGAACGTGGAGTGGGCGCGCCGGCTTTTGCGATTCCCCGGCGGCGACGCGGCGGCGCGCGGGGCGTCGCCGAAGGACTTCGACGCGGCGGCGTCGGCGGCGCCTCCGGGAAGCGACGGCGTTTTGTTCCTGCCGCACCTCAACGGCGAGCGCTCGCCGTTCACGGACGCCACCGCGCGCGGGTGTTTCGTGAACCTTTCGCCCGCCACCACCGCCGGCCACGCGTGCCGCGCCGTCCTGGAGGGCGTCGCCTACAACTACCGAGCGCTCGCCGACGCGGTGGCGGCGCCGAACGACGAAGGGCCCTCTGCCCTCTGCCCCATGCCCTTCCTGGGCGGAGGCGCGAACTCGCCGCTGTGGACGCAGATCATCGCGGACGCCACGCGGCGGCCGCTGGCGCCGCTGCCGGACGCCTCGACGGTCGCCGCCAGGGGCTGCGCGGCTGGCGCGTTTGAGTTTTTGGGGCTCTGGGGCCCGATTTCAGACAACGATCACGACTTCGGGGAAGGAGGGGGGAGGGCGAAGCCGCCCGCCGGGTATTTCCCGCGCCGAGGCGAAGGCGAGGGCGACGTGTTCGCGCCGGACGCCGACGCGGCGGCGACGCACGACAAAAACTACGCGGTGTGGTGCAAACTGCACGACGCGCTGGCTGGCGCGGGCGCGGGGAGCTTAGTGTGAGGGAAACGTTTCCCGTATGAAACAAAGGGGACGAAGCGCGGCGCGCGCGTCGTTTCGTCGTCGCGGACATCGCCGCTCGTCCTTTTTGTTTTTTACGCCAAAAAGACTTTTCGTATCTCGTCCCGCGCGAACGGTCCCTCCCGGGTCCGGGGACAATACACCACCCCTCCCCTTCGCATCGAAGCGATGGCGTTCGCGCTGTACACCTGTCCGTTCGGCAACGCCATCGGCGGGTTGTCCTCGTCCATGGCCTCGCCCGTGACGCGGCACACGAGCCGCGTCGCCGAGCGGCGCGAGCGGGGGAGCGGGCGCGCGAGTTCGCGGAGCGAGGCGTGCGTCAAAGGGTCGTCCCGCGCCTCTGTCGTGAGGCACTCGCTGTCGTGGGAGGCAGGCGGCGTCCCCTTTTTCAAAGCCACGAGACCCGCGCGCAGCGTCGCCACGAGGCGCGACTCCCGCGGTAAGCCGGCGACGCGCATCCTGATGACGTCGAGCGACGCCGCGTTTTCCCGGCGCGTTTCCGGGGGGAGAGCGGCGGAGAGCGCCGCGCCGTCATCGAGAGGAAACTTTCGATGATGGCGCGTTGCCAGAGCGAGCATGAGTTCTGGCCACACGGCGACGCCGCGTTTCGTGAACGTGGAAAGGCTGGGGTTTCCCGAGATCTGTCTCGGTAAGGCTTCTTCGCGCGCGTACGTCGCGGCTTCCAGATATCGTTCCGAACGCGCGAGCTCCAGGCAATGGAAAAAACGGAACCAGCGCGCGTCGGCGAACGTCGCCTCCGGTGCGTTCCTAAAAGCCGGGGTTTCCTCGATAGAGTCCAGCCATTTAATCGCGGGCAAGTACGCACTGCCTAGGTAGCCTCGGCGCATCGCCACCGAGGCGTCGAGTCCGGGTTCGTGCGGGTCGATGTCCACGAGGTGCTCTACGCCCGTTTCCCTCGCGACGCGCTCGGCGAGTTCGCGGTCGCCGCGCCGAACGGCGTAGTCGACGACCATTCGGTCCAAACGCGTCGATTCCCACGCGCGAAGTCGCCGCGCCGTCGTCCCAGGGTCAGCATTCGGCGGCGTGTCCCCACACGGAAGCTCTCGGAGATGCGCGACGCGCGCCTCGATTCGATCGACGAGCGCGCGTTCCGTCTCGAAGTCCTCCGCGAGCGTTCGCTTTAAACGCAATAGTCTCTCCTCGGTCGCGCGGAGCGTATCCACGAACTCTCGTCGGGCACCGTCAGCGTCCCCGACGTCGCCGCGAGTGAGCGTCAAGGCGTGGCTCGTTTTCGTGGTGAGCGCATCGTGCGCGGCGGCGAAATCGTCCGCGACGTGTTTCGTGCGTGCTTTGACGACGCTTCGCAGTCGGTCGTACGGCACCTGAGGGGAGGCGGAACGAGGTGAGTCTCGAGGGTACGTAGTGGGTTTCTTCGCTCTTTCGGCGCCGAAAAGGGTTGGTTCGTCGCGCGCGTCCTCCTCACCTTCAAGAGCAGGCCCTCCGCCTGCATCGTCGTCAACGCTCGAGGCTGTTGTGTTTGGACGGGTGTCACGACGGGCGCGAGGTGTTGTGCCTCGTAGCTGGCTCAACGTCGTGGCTCTGAGTTGAAAAGTCTGGTCGTGGCGATTCCTCGGGGACTGCCGAAAAACGCGCGTCTTTCGACGAAAAGCGCAGCGCGCTCGCGAACGACACAACGTCCAACGCGTCGAGCGCGACGACGCACGTCGCCGCTCGAGCTCGATGCCGGTCACGCGACGATCGCCGCGGGGCGCGGCGAAGCGCCCCGCCGAGACCGAGGCGGAGCCGGAGAAGGCGCAGCGTCCCCGCGTCGAGGAGGCGAACGTGCCCGCCGCCGCCGCCGCTGCGCCATCGACGTCCCCGCCCGACGTCCCCGCTCCCGAGAGCGCACCGTCGCCCCCCGCCGAGGCGCAAGCGCGCGCGGACGCTCCGTCCGCTCGTCCCGAGTCCGTCTCGGCGCCCGCCCCCGCGCCCGCGCCCTCCGGCGCGGCCGATGCGGGCGCCGGCGCCGGCGGCGGCACCGCGATGATCCGCGGTTTGCCCAAAACCTGGGACGAGCGGGATTTCCGCAAGTGGCTCGACACGCTCACGGTGGCGCGCTCGAGCTGCAAGAAGAAGAAACAGTGGCCGTACGGGTTCATCACGTTCGGGTTCCTGGAGGACAGGCTGCACGCCACGAAGACGCTCGAGGGGTGCGTGCTGGGCGGCCGCCGGATCACCACGCACGAGGCGCTGAGCAAAAAGCCGCGCGACAAGAGCTCGGACAAGAGCTCCGTCGACGCGCGCGGGCGGACACGCGAGGAGCTCATCGTCGCCGCCGCGGACCGCGGCGCGCGTCGGGACGTGCGCGACGCGGTGTGCCCCCTGTGGGCCACGCCGTACGCCGATCAGCTCGCCACGAAGCGCGCGAAGGTGGAGGAGGCTCTGCGCAACCTGACCAGGCACACCGCCAAGAACTGCCGGCGTCTCAAGAAGCAGGGCGCCGGCGGGACGTGGCGTTGGCCGGCGTGGCTGGGCGAGTCGAATCGAAGGGGGAAGCTCGCGGCGCCCGTGGAGGGTATCGTGCGCTCGCCCGTGCTCGAGGGGTACAGGAACAAGTCGGAGTTCACCATCGGCCCGGACGCGGACGGCGTGCCCACCGTCGGGTTCAACGTCGGGCTGTTCAAGGAGGGCGTCACGGCGGTGGCGAGCGCCGATAAGTGCCGGCACATCTCGCCGACGGCCAAAAGGCTCGCCGCCGCCGCGCAGGCGTTTCTGCGCGAAGACGCCGCGAACGGCGGCCTGCCGGTCTGGGACAAGCGCAGGGGGACGGGGTTTTGGAGGCTGCTGGGCGGGCGCGGGGGGGGGATGGCGCCGGAAACGGGCGCGTGGGCGGCGTGGAAGCGGAGCGGAGTCCCCGCCGAGCGCGACGCCGGGAAGGGCGATGCCCTCGAAAACGCCGTCGAAAAAGCCGAACCCGCCGAACCCGCCGAACGAGACCCAGCAGAACGAGACCCAGCGCGTTCGCGTGAGACCACCATGTCTCCGGACGACGAGGCGTCCAGTTTGCCGTACCCGCGCGCGGACCCAAACGCGGAGGTGATGGTGCTCGTGCAGGTGAGCCCCGCGGGGCACGACCCCGCGAAGGCGCGCGACGCGTGCGCGCGCCTCGCCGCCGCGCTCGCCACCGCCGCGGCGCAAACGCCGGGTGCGTTTCCGCTGACGCGCTCGCTGGCGCAGACGCACGATGGGTGCGCCAACGCCGCGCCCGCGGACTCCGTCCTGTGTGACCTGGCAACGGGCGCGCGCGTGACCGCGAGCGAGTACACGATCCACGAGGAGCTGTGCGGTTTGCGGTTCACGCTCTCGGCGAGCGCGTTTTTCCAGGTGAACACCTGCGCGGCGGAGGCGCTCTACCGCCTGGCGGGCGAGTGGGCGAGCCCGACGGGCAAATCGCTCCTCCTGGACGTGTGCTGCGGCACCGGCACCATCGGCTTGACCCTCGCGGCGCGCGCGCGGAAGGTGGTGGGCGTGGACATCGTGGAGGCGGCCATCGAGGACGCCGAAAAAAACGCGGCGCTCAACGGCGTGACCAACTGCGAGTGGGTCGCGGGGCGAGCCGAGCTCAAGTTGCCCGAGATTCTGAACAAGTACGCGCCCGAGATCAAGCCGGCGCCGCCAATCGCGATGCCGCAAGTCGCACCCGCGGCGGCGGACGCCGAGGAAAGCGGAGGCGAGGAGGATGAGGTTTCCGCGGAGCCTGACGCGGCGCAGATTGCTCAGACGGCGCAGACGACGCAGACGGCGGACGGCGACGACCGCGCGCCCGTCGCCGCCGCGCCGTCCTCCGCGGACGCGGAACCGAATGTTTCTCGCGAGTACTCGTACGAGTACGACGACGTCGTGGCGGTGGTTGACCCGCCGCGCGCGGGTCTGCACAAGAATGTCCTGCACGCGCTTCGCGCCGAGACGCGGCTGCGCCGCCTGGTGTACGTCTCGTGCAACCCGGAGAGCATGGCGTCGAACTGCGCGGACCTGTGCACGCCGCAGGGCCCGCGGGGCGACTCTGGGGGCGCGCCGTTCCGGCCCGTCCGAGCGATGGCCGTGGATCTGTTCCCGCACACGCCGCACTGCGAAGCCGTGCTGTTGCTGGAGAGATAGAGCGGACCGAGACGGAGCGACGCGGCGCGTCCGACGCGTCCGTCTGTGTTTCAGTAGCTCTAGGATGTCATACAGTGTAGCTACGTATTTCTGTTCGCGCGGTCGCGACGGGTCGCGACGCGAAGGTTCCGATTGTGCGTCGCGGGACGGGCGGGAGGCGTCCCTCACGCCGCGGCCGCTACGGCTTACGCTCCTCGACCCTATCGAAGAACCTGTCAACGATCACGTCCTCCTCCCCCGGCCGCACCAGCACGTTCCGCTCGCGCAGTCTGTTTTCGCCCACCGCGCGCCGTTCCTGCCTGGTTTCCCACCCCTCGCCGCGCTGGTGCAATCGGCACTTCACTACGCTGGTGTTCGAATCGGGCGCCGTCGCGCCCGACAGGTAAAACCGCTTGCGGCCAGTCTTCGACGCCTTCTCGGTCTCGACGCCGTCGCACGTCACCTCCGTGACGTTCCGCGACGAGAAGGCCGTCTTGTCTTCGATGCGAATCGCGCGGTCGTCAGGACCTGTGCACCGGATGGTCAACTCCGTCGTGCGCTCGAGCAGGCCAATGGCGGGGCACGCGAATCGTGGCACGCCCAAGCCGACGACGAAGGGGCACAGCGTCTGGCTGTTCGCTTTGTCCACCCTCCAGCGCCCTTCGAGTTCGCGCGGACAGCGCGCGGCGTCCATGCGCAGGCCGAAGCGCCTGAGCTGCTGGTCCACAACGTCGGCGGCAGCCTCGAGCTCCATCGCGGTGTGCCTACCGAAATTAGCGCTCGGTGCCGACGTGAGCCCGAATGCCCCGTCGCCGCGACGACGAACGACGATAAAACGAAACGAGTTTCCCACCGCGGTGGCTCCCCGCGCCCTGCACTGCCAGCAGCCAGAACTTCGCGCGCGCCGATCGGTCGACGCCGCGCGTGTTCGGGATGCGACTCCTCAGGCGGGCGCTCGTGCGCGTCGCGCACGCGGCGGCGCGCGCGACTGCGGCGGAGACGAGGGCCGAGTCTATCGCTTCGGGCCCGGGTTTGAGCGTCGGGCGGCAGCATCGTACCGCGACCTCTTCCGCGCTCGGCGTCGAGCCGATCGCGTCGGCGGGATCGGCGCGGTCGACGTTCGCGTCGGCGATGACAATCACCCGGCGCATCCCGTCAGGATCCCCCGGCGCATCGTACGCCTCGTCCGGTGCGGCCGCCTCCGCGGTCTCCGCCCGGAGGCTCGGAGGCTTCGCGGTGTCTGGCGTGCGTTCCGAGGGGACCGCGCGCGGTTTGCCCGGTCAGGAGCGCGCGAGCGCCTGGGCGATGGCGCACGCTCGAGGCTACGCGAAAGAGGCGGTGAAGACGATGAAGGTACGCTGACGTGCGTCGTCGATTCTTCGGCCGACGCGCGCGATCGCGTCGTCGCGCAAGAACGCGAGTCGTTTTTAGGGTTGGACCATCGCGCGTCGGGCGGTTTCGCCAGCGGCGGTCGCCGCGCCCTCCGTCTTCCGTCTTCCTTTTTTAACCCCCGATCCTCCTCCTCCTCCTCCTCTGCTCTCTCGCGCCGCAGGTGTACAAACCGACGAGTCCCGGCCAGCGCGGTCGCATCACGACCGCGCGCGACCACCTGTGGAAAGGTAAGCCGTTCAAGGCGCTGACGAAGGGCCTCGCGAAGAGCGGCGGGCGCAACAACCACGGCCGCATCACGGTGTGGCACCGCGGCGGCGGCCACAAGCGCAAGTACCGAATGGTGGACTTCCAGCGGCTGATGCGCGGCGTCACGGGCGTGGTGCGCCGGATCGAGTACGACCCGAACAGGACGACGCGCATCGCGTTGGTGGATTTCGAGGGCGAGGGGAACAAGCCCGCGTACGTGTTAGCGACGGATGGGATGAAGTCGGGGGACGTCATCGACGCCGGGGACGAGAACGTCGACATCCGGCCGGGGAACGCGATGCCCCTTCGGCAAATGCCCGCGGGGACGCTGATCCACAACATCGAGTTGCTTCCCGGGCAAGGGGGCAGGCTGGTGCGCGCCGCGGGCGCGACGGCGACGCTGGTGAAGAAGGGCGAGGACGGTTACGCGACGGTGAAGCTGCCTTCGGGGGAGCAGAGGTTAATTTTGCTCGAGTGCTACGCGACAGTGGGCGTGCTGAGCAACCGCGAGCACCAGAACCGCGTGCTGGGGAAAGCCGGCGCGAAGCGGTGGCTGGGGATCCGGCCGACCACGCGAGGCGTGGCGATGAACCCGATCGACCACCCGCACGGTGGCGGCGAGGGGCGCACGAGCGGCGGGCGGCCCTCGTGCACGCCGTGGGGCGTGCAGACCAAGGGCAAGCGGACGCGCAACAACAAGCGCACGGACGTCTTCCGGGTCGCGCGGCGGCCGAGCGGCAAGAAGAAGAAGTAGAGCGTGACGTGTAATGGGATGATGGAGTGATGAAGTACGCGTGGGACTCACTTGTATATTATACGAAGGTACGCGACGGGCCTCGTTCGCGTCGCCGAACGAGTAATAATCATCACGAACATTAGCGTCAACGCTTTTGCCCGCGTCCACATCTCGCCACATCTCGAGACGCGCGGAATGGCCGCGTGAGTGGCGTCTCGGTCGTGCCGCCATGCCGTCGAAGGAGGCCATCAAGGTCTACCTGCGCACGCGCCCCACCGCGGACGTCGCGGATGACGGGGGCATGGCTCTCGACGTGGCGGCCAGCAGGGTGACCCTGCTGGGCAAGCGGAGGGAGGATTTCGGGGCGGTCGTGCATCAGCGCGAGGAGCGCACGTTCAAGTTCAGCGGCGGTATCCTGCACGACGCGACGCAGGAGCAGGTGTACGCGGCGCTCGGTGCGGGGATGGTGAGCTCGGTGCTGCAGGGCGTCAACGCTACGGTGATGTGCTACGGGCAGACCGGCGCGGGTAAGACGTTCACCATGACCGGGGGCCACGGGTCGTACCGGCACCGAGGCTTGGTCCCGCGCGCGCTCGCGGACCTGTTCAAGCGCCTCTCGCGCGAGACAGGCGTCCTGGCGTCGTGCGAGGTGTCGTACGCCGAGATTTACAACGAGCTCGTCGTGGACCTGCTGAGGCCGCAAACCCCGAGCGCCGACCTGGTCGTGACGGACGACCCCGAGCGCGGCGTGGTGGTGAAGAACCTGACGCGTCACTCCGTGTCGTCGGAGGAGGAGGCGATGCGCCTTCTGTTCGAGGGCGAGGCCAACCGGGCGGTCGCGGAGCACAAGCTGAACCGCGCGTCCTCGCGGTCGCACGCGGTGTTCACTGTCTCCCTGGAGCTGCGCCGCGGAACGAGCCGAGCGGAACCGACCGGATCCGAGGCGCCGAACGGCGGCGCGGCGCCTCAGATGCTCCGCGCGAAGCTGAACCTGGTGGACCTCGCGGGCTCGGAGCGCCTGGACAAGACGCTCAGCGCGGGGTCCGTGGCGCGCGAGGCGCAGCACATCAACAAGTCCCTGTCGTTCCTGGAGCAGGTGATCATCGCGCTCGGGGACAAGCAGCGCGAGCACGTGCCGTACCGCAGCAGCAAGCTGACGCACGTGCTCAAGGACAGCCTCGGCGGGAACTGCCGCACCGCGCTCGTCGCCAACGTCTGGGGCGAGTCCGCGCACGTCGAGGAAACCGCCGGCACGTGCAAGTTCGCGCGGCGCATGATGCAGGTGGAGATCGAGCCCGACGTGAACGTCGTGGAGGACCCCGCGACGAAGGCACGAAGGCTGGAGGCTGAGGTGGCGGCGCTGACCCGACAGCTGCGACACGCGCGCGGCGGCGAACGCGCGCGCGCGCGCGAGACGGCGGGAAAGTCGCCGAGCGCTCCGGAGGAGGAGATGGACGAGCTCGCGCGCGACTTTTTACGGCGGGCGCGCGCGTCGCCGGACTCGTGCGACCCGCTGGACGCGTTCGCGGCCACCCCGGAAACGGCGAGGCGCGCGCTGCTGGCGGTGCGCCGCGTCGCGAAGGGTTTGCTGGACGCGTACGAGCGGGAGGACAAGGCGCGCGCCGGTGCCGGCGCGGCGACGCCGGGCGCGCTCGAAGTTTCGAGTCACGCTTTCGAAGCGGAAGCGGTGGGCGAGCTGGAAGGCGGCCTCGGGGACGCCGACGCGGCGCGCGTCGCGGGGATCGCCCCCGCGGACGCGCGGCCGCCGTGGACGGATGAGATGCATCCGGATTTCTCGAGCGAGGCACGAATATCGTCGTCTGGCCGAGACGAGGCGGTGAGGTCTTCCGAAGAACTCTCCGCGGAGCGCCCGCCCGATGGCGGCGAGGAGACGAGGACGGTTACTCCCGGAACGCCGAGTCGGGTCGGGTCCGAGTCGGCCTATCACGAAAGCGCCGGTGCGCTCGCGGCGTCGTCGTCGCCCGTTCCGACCGCCGAGGCGCCCCCAATCCGCCGCGACGCCGCGTTCGACGAGTACAAAAACGGCGAGGGCGCGGCGACGATCGCGGCGCTGGCAGAGAACAAATCCGCCCTGCGCGACCGGCGCGTGCGCGCGAAGCGCCTCGGCTTGCGAATCAACGCGATAAAAAAAGAACTCGACGCCGCCGCCGCGCGCCGCGAGTCTCTGGCGCGGGACCGGCCGCCCGTGCCCCCCCCCGACGTCGCGCGCGCGTCCTCGGACGACATCTCTGAGGTGCTCACCGAGGAGGAGTACGCGTGCATGCTCGAGGTGAAGGCCCTGAAGCGCGAGTACAGGGAGCTGTTCCAGGATATGAAAGCCGCGCGGAGCGAAGCCGCGTACACGGAAGGGCTCATCGAGCAGTGCAAGACGACGCTCGTGCTGGAATTCGAGTCTTGGTACGCGCGCGAGTACGGGGGATTGATCAGCGAGCCGTACGGCGACGAAAGCGTGTGCGCGTCGCGTGGAGGCGTGTTGGCGAGCCTCGAGCCCGAGCCGTCGAGTCCGGCGAAGACGCACGTCAGTCACGGCGAACACGAAACCGGGACGCTCTCGGACGAAACGAGCGAGCGTCTGACGTCGCCGTTTCGCGAAAACGCCTTCGTGAAACCCGCGGCGGCGAGAACGGCGACGAACGTGCCCGAGGCCTCGGCGCCGTACGACTCGGAGGCCTCCTCCGCGGCGTACTACAGCGCGCAGAGCAGCAGTCGCGCGCGGGGCGCGCGCAAGGGGGAGACGCCGCAGGCGCGGAGGATAGCCGCGCAGAGCGCTCGGCCGTTTGCGCCGAGAAAATCGTAAACAAAAAGTGCACCTTTCGGTTCAACTTGTTGAACATTTTGCATCCATGTCGAACCTCAACGAAATCTTCGAACTGCATCGAAATCTTCGGATGGGCCAAGAACAGTTGCTTCGACGTGTCACTTTTTGCTCCGCGCACCACAACCATGGTCGCCACGGCCATGTCCGCCTCCACGGCGGCGCTCCGCGCGAGCGTCATCCGCCGCGCGCCTCGCGGTCGCGCGATGAACACCACCCCCCGCGCCTTCTTCGGCGGCGCCAAGCCCGCCGTCGCCGCGGGCACCGTCCACGACTTCACGGTGATGGATATCGATAAGAAGCCGGTCGAGCTGAGCAAGTTCGCGGGCAAGGCGGTCCTCATCGTCAACGTCGCGTCCGCGTGAGGCTTGACGGACCAGAACTACAAGGAGCTCGTCGAGTTGTACGGTAAGTACAAGTCGAAGGACTTCGAGATTCTGGCGTTTCCTTGCAACCAGTTCGGCGCGCAGGAGAGCGGCTCGAACGAGCAGATCAAGGCGTTCGCGAAGAACTACGGCGTGACGTTCCCGATGATGGACAAGGTTGACATAAACGGCGACGGCGCCGCCGACCTCTTCAAGTACATGAAGGAGGCGAAGAAGGTGGCCGGGCCGGAAGCGTTCCTCGGGAACGACGTCAAGTGGAACTTCGGGAAGTTCCTCGTGGACAAGCAGGGCAAGGTGGTGAACAGGTACGCGCCCACCGTGAACCCGCTCGCCATCGAGGGAGACATCAAGAGACTCCTGTGAGATTGTTTTCACCGGGAGTGGTGAAAAACGAAAACGCTCGCGCCGAAGCCCGAAGCGCCCAGCCGCCCGCCGCGCGCGCCGTGACGCGGCGTACTTCAAACGGGACATGCTCCCGGTGTATGCCGCCGATATCAC